>JAESGB010000060.1_pt1 | contig 117075 bp, 103 predicted proteins | sample 9266211 | NCBI WGS metagenome assembly JAESGB01 (sample SAMN14514844, study PRJNA621659) | algae metagenome | isolation source: Goleter apudmare HA4340-LM2 and co-occurring heterotrophs from cave wall... | place: USA: Maniniholo cave, Kauai, Hawaii | collected 2009-07-28 | reverse complement strand
AACCTGCTACTGGTTCACGGATACCATCGATGTCTACTGGTGGTGCGGCGATGAAGGCGATTGTGAAGCAAACGGTTGCGGCTAGCAAGGTGGGGATCATTAATACGCCGAACCAACCGACATAAATTCGGTTCTCGGTGCTGGTGATCCACTCGCAAAACCGATCCCATACGTTAGCGCTGCTGCGCTGTTGTAAGGTTGTTGTCATTGTTTTATGAGTGCTGGATTGTTTTTATAATTTTGGTAAGCAAATTTGCTTATCTGTATTCAACATTAAGGGCATTATTGAGATTTGTAAAGGGGTTGGTGAAAAAAAGTTTTACCCCATGAGTGCTTTGAATTAAAAAACCGAATACCCTATTGTCATTGCGTAAGCATCAGCCTTACTGTAGCTCATGGAGTAATTCCCAATACCGCGTTGCTCAAAGCTCTGCAACTGTATCTGCAACGCACTAGCTCATCTTCTGGTGGAGATTGGGGGTATTAGATCATCTGTGTCCATACTGTATATCCCTCTAGAGGACGCAGGTTAAGTGCGGATTTAGTTTTTAGTTTTGTGTGGTAGCTAGGTTTCTATATTTCCCCAACCTTTTAAAACATCCTCTGACTGCCGAATAAATGTATTCATAAATAGTAAATGTGAATTTAAACAATTTTTAAGTTTTAGCGGATATTTTAGAGAAAATACGGACTAGTATAATAGTTCATAAAAGTTCAGCCTCTAAATTTAACCTAGAATCAAGTTTTGTTATAACTTTGATAAGTTAGTATAGGGAATCGTACAGGATTTACTTAGTATTGATGCAGTCCAGTGTCCATATATTCCTCCTCAGAATTCGACCCCAGTTCAAAACAGCATTTTGACCAGGGTTTACAAAGAATAATTGATGGACTTCTCATCAAAATGCAAAGAGATGAATTAGTCCGGCAAACGATAAATCAACTGAGAGAATCACTACTAGTTAATCGTGTAGCTTTGTATTATTTTTATAGCAAGTGGTATGGACAGGTGACTTTTGAATCTGTCAGTTCTAATGAATACTCAATCATCGGTTCCACAGGGCCTGATGATTGTTTTAACGATAAGTATGCTGCTATGTATTTGGCAGGAAGGGTGAGAGCGATCGCTGATATTGAATTAGAAGCAATCCATGATTGTCACCGCGATTTTCTCCGTAACATGCAGGTTCGTGCTAATTTAGTTGTGCCAGTGTTAATTCCTAAGGGATTATGGGGTTTATTAGTAGCTCATCACTGTCAAGCACCGCGTTCTTGGTCAACATTAGAGATTCAGCAAATGCAAGCAGGGGCAAAAACCCTAGCAACAGCACCTTGTATCCTAGCAAGTTAAGTCTGTTGCCAATCCTGGCGTTCACAGTATTAGGATTGGATCTGATCTTGAACTGGACATATTACATAATTTATACAAAAGAAAAAACCGTGAAACATAAAGTGTCACGGCTTTTAGTGTAGTGTGAGGAGCTTAACTACAGATCATCATAAGGTAATTTATCAGTAGCAAAACACTCGTAACAGTTTTGGTAACAGAAACTTTACCGAGACGTGATTATTACCTCAACAAGTCAAAATTGCTTTCGCTTGCGATACTCATCTTCCATACCCCGAAATCAATAGCTGAGAGCATAAGTAGCATTTTCAATTGAAAATTAGTGAGTTAAAGTCTTAATTTTATCTTCAACCACAAAATAAAAACCGTGAAAACTTAGTGGAGTTCACGGCTTTTTGGTGTGGTGTGAGGAGACTTAACTAATATCATCATATACCCATCTAAGCATGTGCGAGGCGAGTGTAACAGTTTTTGTAACAAAATAGTCTTTTGATGACATCAAAGTCTGATTTTACTATCAATCTCAACTGCGAAATTGGCAAATTCTATACCAAAGCACCACCACAGCTAGAACCACATCCAGCAGTACAACCATAGCAATAAGTTGCGGTTTGCACCTCATTAATTAAGTCTAAACTGCCAGCTTCTAGCAATTTAGTAATTGTTAAGATTTCACCATTGCGAGTTGTGGCGGGTAGATTCATCATCTGGTTAAAGTCGCAATCATAGACATTGCCTAAATGATCAACTGAAAGTTCATCTCGACACATTAAATGCTCAATTGTGCTGGCATTGAAATTTAACTCTAAAAAATGCAAATAGCTAGTGTACAATTTCTTTCGTTCTAAATGCATTTTAGTTCTACCAACTGGTAGGTTGGTGATGGTGAAGAGGTTATTGAAAACAATACCAAAATGTTCTTGTAAGAACATTTTATAATCTGCTTCTAGACTAGTCTGTTTCGGAGCTAAAGAAAATTTTTCATTTGTGGGTAACTGTGGATTAAATACCAAGTCCAAAATTAGATCTGCGTTTTTCCCATAGCCAAGCTGGTTAAGCCATTGCAAAGCTTTGATGGAATCATTGAAAACACCAGTACCCCGCATTTTATCTACATTATTTTCTAGGTAGCAAGGTAGGGAAGCAATAATTCTGATTTGGTGTTGAGCAAAGTATTCTGGTAAATCGCCAAAGCCATCAACAAAATAAATTGTTAAATTAGACCTGACAATCACCTGTTTACCTGTTGCTCTTGCTGCTTCTACTAGTGGCTTAAATCCATAATTCATTTCTGGTGCGCCACCAGTCAAATCCACAATTTTAATTTCGGGAAATCTGTGAATTAACTCAATCAACTGTTTGCATATTTCTGGAGAAAGCTCTTCTGTACGTTTGGGACTAGCTTCCACATGGCAATGGTTACAGGTAAGGTTACAGCGTTTACCTAAATTGATTTGCAAAACGGTGATGGTCTTTTTAGTCAAAGGATGACTGAGTTTTAGTTTGAATGGCGTTACTACTGTATCAGATATATTGGCTGATTTTGTTTGCATTGGCTACTGCTTTGTAATATTTATAAAAGGAGGGATTAATTTTAACAGCAACCACCACCATTATAGTGCCAAGTCGAATCAGTAATGATGATTTCTTCGGGCATTAAATCTGCAAGTTTTGCAGCAGTTTTATCACAAACGGCAGACGGAATGCCCCGTTGTAGTAAATGTCCGGCAGCATCATCAAAAAAAGGTTCTACACCAGCATAAATTGCTGTTTTTCCAGTAAAGATACAAGCACCATCTTCTGGCATAGCAACTTTAAAAGAAACAGAATCGAGACTTTCTAGCAGTAAATTGGCTTCTAGATTGTAAGTCTGAGCATCTAGCAACCGGTAAGGGCGACGGGCACGAATTTCCACTTGACCAAAGCCAGCGTTGATGATCAGTTGAGTGTATTCTTCATAGGTGAGAGCACCAGATAAACACATAGCGCGTAGCCGTTCATCTTGTTGTAAATGTGGGGGAATGGGACGCGTGGCAATGGGATCGCTCATTTGTAAGCGTCCGCCTGGTTTTAAGACACGAAATGCTTCTTGCAAAGCACGGGTTAAATCTTCTGGTTCAAAGATATTGAAGAGGCAATTTTGGGCGACTACATCTACAGAAGCATCCGCAACGGGTAAGTTAAAAGCGTCACCTGGGCGAATTTCGACAAAGCTGAGATCAAACCAGGAGTTTTCTTGTGCAGCCAGTTCTAAGTTACGAGCTGCGGCTTCTCGCATAGCAGCAACTGGTTCAATGGCAATGACTGCTCCTAAATGGCGGGAAAAGTAAGCGAATTGCAAAGCCTCTAAGCCACCACCAACGCCGACATACAAAACTGTAGGTTGGTTTGCTAGTTCAGTGGGATGAACAGTAGTACCGCAACCATAGTTCATTTCCTGCATTGGCAGAGGAATTTTTAGCCCTGGTAGTTGTAATGGGGAGCTTTGGACACAACAAAGCCCAACTTGCGGTGTTTCTGCTACATCATGGTAAAATTGCGCTGCTGTCTCTAAGTAGGTCATAGTGCCTTAAATCTTGAGTTGGAGATTTTGGATAATCATAACTTTGCTGTTGGAGAGTTTCAGCAATTTATAGCTAGCTGAGTCATGGTGAAATAGTATCATCACATGCTGACTGTTGTGTGCTGACTACGATAGTTAGCCTCTCCAGGGAATTCAAAATTCGTCTTGAAAAGTTTGCAAGGGCGGGGAGAACTGGTCAATTTTGTGTATCGTAATCTAGTTGACTGGGAATTAAATGAGTTTTTGCTGAGACTACAATTAACCCCAAACCTTGTTCAAGTGGGATTTTGAGAATTAGCGTCAGTCTGAGTTTGAGGACGCACAAGGAAGCCAACAACCACGCACTGTTTGTTATGGGTGCTGTTTGTTGTTGGCTTCTAGTTGCAAGTGCAAATTTTAAGTTTTAAAACTCTAATAATCTGCGGTGTTGGCTTCTCTGTTTCTTTGCAGTTGGATACTGACTCTGGCTAATAATTCTTCGATACTGAAGGGTTTAACTACATAATCATCAATACCAGCGTCTAGTCCTGCAATGCGATCGCCTACTTCATCTTTGGCGATTAATAAAATTACTGGCACTCTATCGCCAGCACTTCGCAAGCGGCGGCAAATTTCCAACCCCGATAAACCAGGTAATATCCAATCTAAAATTACTAAATCTGGATGCAACTCCCGCGCTGCGGTGATTGCAGTTAAGCCATCATAGGCGATGCTGACTTGATAACCTTCATAATTCAGTTCCAATTCTACAAATCGCGCCAGTTTGACTTCATCTTCAACCAGTAAGATGTGCGTCATAGATGATTTTTGTGATTTCAGCAGGATCTTGTATACAGATACATAGACACTAAATAGCTAAACATCTAATTAGTTCTCCGTTAGCTTAGTATAGACCTAAGTACGTAACAACCGTAAATCTCCGGTTACTGTTGGCTACTGCATCACAATACTAGTCAATTTCAACAATAGACTGTTACATCTTCACCACATTGATCAGCAAGATAACAGAGTGCTTTAAAACGCAGACCCACGACTTGTTCATAAAAAGGATTTAATTTACACATGGGTGGAATGTGAAATAGCTTGCGACCAAATAGTGTAATATCTCGCTCAAACGGACATTGAGCAGGAATGGCTTTGCACAAGAAATGAGCTAGTTTGTGGTTATGAATTTCTATCCCTTCTAACCACTCACGGACTGGGTGGAGTGGGTCACTGTGTAACCAAAGTTGAATAAAGCTTGTCATCATCTTTCTCCTGATAATTTAAGTGAGTTGTTTTTGGGTTTGAATTCCTTTGAATATATACGTTGGGGTTCTGTAGTTTTATGCAGTTTTGAGTTTTAGGAACACATATAACTACACAGGCAATTTTCTGGCTTCCGGATCATGTGCTGAGGCGATCGCTATACTCGATAGTGCCAAACTAAAATTACTGATGCTAGCTTGAATCCCCGGAAATTTTACACTTAGGCTTCCAGAAACTGATAGCGATCATCAACCTTCGCTTACTTCGAGAGATTTGGAGAAACTGAACGTATTTTTTCTAACCAGAGTTATAAAAGAGCGTTAGTTACTGACACGATTTTTTGAACGATAAAAGGGACGTTTGACTACAACTGCGGGGTAAGCTTTGCCCCGAATTTCTACTTCTAGTTGCTGACCGACACGTCCTAGACGGAAAGGAACATAGGCTAAAGCTACAGGATAGCCCAGTGTCGGCGAGAGTGTGCCACTGGTAATTTCCCCGACTACTTCCCCTGCTGATAGTACTTTGTAGCCGTGGCGGGCGATGTTACGCCCTGACATTTGCAAACCTACTAGCCGACGCTGGACGCCCTCGGCTTTTTGCTGTGCTAAAACTGCCCGACCGATAAACTCATGTTTGGTATCGAGGTGAACTAGCCATCCCAAACCAGCTTCTAAGGGGGTGGTGTTGTCGTCGATATCTTGTCCATAAAGAGCCATTGCTGCTTCTAGGCGGAGGGTATCTCTGGCACCCAGTCCGCAGGGAGTGACACCTGCATCATACAGACGTTGCCACAATTCTACGCCGACTTCTGGATCTACCATGACTTCAAATCCATCTTCCCCGGTGTAACCTGTACGGGCTAGGAATCCTGGTTTACCTAGTACTGTTGCTTCTAAATGACCAAAGGCTTTAATTGGTTGTAAGTCGGCTTGTACAAAAGGCTGGAGGTAGGTAATTGCTTTTGGCCCTTGCACAGCAATGAGGACTTTGTCTCTAGAAAGGTCTTGGAATGTTATTTGTTCTAGGTCAAGGTGTTGCAATAACCAAGCTTTGTCTTTATCAGTTGTGGCGGCATTGACAATGATCACTGCTTGCTGTGTACCTGTGGTATCTTCACCTTGATAGTAGACAATTATGTCGTCAATAATGCCAGCTTGGGGATTTAATAGTGTTGTGTATTGAGCTTCACCAGGCTGCAATCGACTCAAGTCGGAGGGCACTAAAAGTTGGAGTTGGGAAATTAGGTTTTTAGCTTGGAGAGTCAATTTACCCATGTGGGAAATATCAAACATCCCGGCAGTATTTCTCACAGCCTCATGTTCGCGGCTGATGCCGCTATATTGCACTGGCATTTCCCACCCACCAAAGCTGGTAAAGCGGGCTTTGAGTTCTACACCCAGTTGATAAAAGGGTGTTTGTGCCAGGGTTTGGGCATTTTCTTCTTGATTAGCCACAGTTATTTTTACTTTGCGATCGCACTTCAACATCTATCCTACGAGATAGCATTGAGTTTAAGTGTGGGGAGTGGGGGCAGATGAGAGAGAATCATAATTTTTTGCTGTTTGGCGATCGCTCTTGATGTTTGGTACTCTGCTATTATTTAAGCTTTCAAGTTTCAGGTTATTTTTGAAGTGAGTGAGCAATCGCACCTGACAGTTGACAATTAAAACAACTCTAGAGTTCTTCTCTGCGCCTTTGCGCGAGACAAAAAAATATTTATTTAAAAACGAACCGCAGAGACACAGAGGGCACAGAGGAAGAGAGAAGAGAGTGCGAAGCGACTGCCTTTCTGCTCAATCTGAAAATAACTTGCGGAACTGGTGACTCCAATATATATGGCTGATAACTGTTCACTATTCACTGTTCACTGATTTAATAGTTAATGGTAGAAGTGTTGAGATTTATTAAGAAGACGTTATGAAGTATTGGCAAATACTAGCTAGTTTGGTTTTAGCTGTGGTGCTTTTTTTGTTTCCCCTATCGGCGCAAGCTGCAAGTTCTTCTAGTGTGAACAGTTATGCTACTAATGAAGAATTAAGTGGCAAAGATTTATCTGGACAAAATTTAATTCAAGTAGAGTTTACCAGTGTCAGCCTTAAGAATACTAACTTTAGCAATGCTGACTTACGCGGTGGTGTGTTTAACGGTACTCTCTTGGAGGGGGTAAATCTGCATGGTGCAGATTTTAGTGAAGGTATCGCCTATCTGGCAAAGTTCAAGGACACTGATTTTAGTGATGCAGTTTTAACAGATGCCATGATGTTACGTTCGACTTTTGAGAATGTTGATATCAGTGGCGCTGATTTCACCAATGCAGTTTTAGACGGAATTCAGGTGAAAAAACTGTGTGCTAAAGCTAATGGTGTGAATTCTAAAACTGGTGCGGATACTCGTGAATCTTTAGGTTGTAGGTAGATTCATAACTTTCAAACCTCCCCACAAATAGGGAGGTTTGATTTGGTGTAAAGTCGAAGCGACAGTGTTAGTGTTGGGCAAATTTTTTGCTAACTCAGCAGACATGAGCAAATGTCAATATATCAGGTTTTTCGCAGAGATTTTGTCGTGAGTAAATAACTTTAGGAAGGGTCTGTAATTTCTGTTTCTAAATCTAATAATTGCCAGGCTTTTTCCATTTCTAATCGTTGTTCAGCATTGCGTAAGAAATAGCCGTCTACCATTGCGGAACCTAAAAGCTTTCCTAGTTCTTCGCGGCTGGTAGTAATCATGGTGTTATATCTATCGTGAGGTAAGTTACCTAAAATAGCCACAATAGAACGCTGAATTAACTGTAATACTTCAGGTGAATTGGGTCGAGAGAGTTGGGTAACAGTTTCTGGATTCAGAGATCTTACATATTGCCAAAACTGATTGTTAGGTGTTTCAGGTTCAAAAAATTCTGGCTGGCTGTGGGAAAGGTTACTCATGGTGTTGACTAGAGGAATTGTTTAACTATCAACTAATTTATCGGGATATTGATTGCTGCATAGTCAGCGAAACCGAACTTACTAGGAGGGGTTTCTTCTACTCAAGCGTGAGATGCCTGCTGCGTGCTTAAGAAGCAGATTTTCTCATAATTATCTGTCAGGACTGTCACAAAAATCAGTTGAATCGGCAAGTGTACCAAAGAAGAGGAAAGAATTAGCGATCGCTATAATAAAAAAATTGTATCTTATTGCCAGATTTTTTCTCCAGACTTGTTCATAATAAAAGCACTCAATTTCTCACATCTCTGAAAAATAGAGTACAAATGCAGCTTTGAGGAATGTAATTGCTTATTTGTAGGAGTTTGAGAGAAATTTTGAGCAATTAACTAGAAATGTTATCAAAGGAGGATTTATCAAGCAAGCTTTAAGCTTTCCTTGAGACTTATTCTCAAAACCCACTCAAATAACCCTACAACCTGTTAATTCTGTTAATAACATAAGTTTCTAATTATCTAGTTATGACTAGTAATACAAAATGGGCGATGTTGAAACAGTGATATGACGGGAATGACAAATAAAAAACGACAAAAATACTATTTTCTTTTACCCAGTAAATCCTAGTAGGATATTTTTCCAAATCTCAGTAGGAAGTCAGATGGAAATTTCTTACAGCAACATTGATTACCCACTTAATCTTGCTTCCTTTCCCAAAGATTTTCCAGTCTTGCAAAGCAAAAAATATATCCTGAAGCTGGCTACGACTGAAGAAGAATTAGAATCCATTTTACGTTTGCGCTTTCAAGTTTTTAATCTTGAACTTGGTTTAGGATTTTCTAACTCTAGCCATACCCAAATGGACAGGGACAAATTTGATGCAGTTTGCCATCATTTGCTCCTCATTGCTAAAAGTACTGGTCAACCGATTGGTACTTATAGGATGCAAAGCTATACAATAGCTTCTCAAGGACTAGGCTTTGATGCTGCGGATATTTTTGACCTCAATGGGATTCCTGATTCTGTGCTGCAAGCATCAGTAGAAGTTGGGCGTGCTTGCATAGCTAAAGAATACCGCAATAGTCAAGCATTTTTATTATTATGGGAAGGGCTAGCAAACTATCTGATTTTGAGTCAAAGTAAATATTTTTTTGGTTGTGCGTCACTACTAACTCAAAATCCTTGGCAAGCTACCTGTGCTTACCACTATTTTCGGCAAAATAACTTAATGCACCCTAACATTTTAGTCTATCCAAATGCCGGATATACTCTGGAAATTCATCAAGATTGTCCAGATTCTTGTCATGTTGATATTCCTAATATTGTGCAAGCATATTTGAATATTGGAGCCAAAATATGCAGCTTACCAGCTATTGACCAACAGTTTAAAACTATTGATTTTTTGACTATATCGAATATTGATGAATTTTCTCGATGGCACTCACAGATTTGTTTGAGAAAATAAATTCATGTCCGAATTCAGCCCAACGGCTAATATCTGTAACAAACATCCGTGTGATACTACCTCGAATAGTTAATCATTTCTCCAGTTAATAGATGTTGTGAAATCTAGTCATGCAGTTTTTAAAAAATACCCCTAGCTGGTTACGCTTTTTGATTGTCTTCATGTTCCTCATAGGCATGTTTTTTCGCTTTTTTAATCTTGAAGGTAAAGTCTACTGGCATGATGAAGTTTACACTTCCATGCGAGCATCTGGTTTTACTCGCCAAGAAATTGACCAAGAACTCTTTCAGAACAAAATTATCCCAGCCCAGGAGTTACAAAAATATCAGCGTTTGCAGCCAGGAAGTACTCCATTAGATACAATTAAATCTCTGGAAATTGAAGACCCCCAGCATCCTCCTTTGTACTTCCTCATGGCTCGATTCTGGATGCAAATATTTGGCCCTTCTCTAACTGCATCTCGTGCTTTACCAGCTTTATTGAGCTTGTTAGCAATACCTTTAATGTACGGTTTAGGACGAGAGCTTTTTACCTCAGAAATAGCAGCTTTAATAGCAGCAGGATTTATAGCTATATCGCCTTTTGATATCTTGTTTGCTCAAACAGCTAGACAATACAGCTTGCTGACAGTTGCGGTGATTGGTAGTAGTTTTTTGCTGCTGAGAGCTTTGCGTCTGCCAAGTTGGAAAAACTGGGGATTGTATACTATAGCAAACGCAGTGGGCTTGTATACCCATCCTTTTTTTGGAATGACACTGATTGCTCAGGGAACTTATGTGTTTTTATTACTGGTTACAGGTAAAACCAATACAAATACAAGTATTTTTAAAAATCGTACAGTACAGAGTACAGTGATAGCGATCGCCTGTTCACTGATTTTGTATATTCCTTGGATAGTAGTGTTGATAAATAACTATCAACGCGCATCAGATACTACCAACTGGACTAGGGTAACGGTAGATTTTTTATATTTACTCAAGCTGTGGATTCTCAGCTTCACTGCTCTATTTTTTGACTTAGAATTTGGTTTTGATAATATCTGGACTTATGTACCCAGATTACTAATTATCATCATAATTGCGGCAGCAATCTATGCAGTTTGTCGCCAGAGCGATGGACTCAGTTCCGCCAGAAGCGATCGCACAACTTGGTTATTCATTTTAACAACAATTTTTGTGCCTTTTCTACTGCTAGTCGTGCCTGATTTACTGTTAGGAGGTAAACGTTCTGCTGTCAGCCGCTACCTAATTTCTAGTTATCCTGGGGTACAGTTGGTAGTTGCTTATTTACTAGGGACTAAAATTTCGCCTAGGCGAGTTCTTTGGCAAGGCGTAATGTTATTGCTGATTGCAGGTAGTGTTGCATCTCTGACGGTCAGCGCTTTTTCAGTTACTTGGTGGAGTAAAGATTTAAGCTATGCTAATGCTGAAATTGTTCGGCGCGTTAATGCAACTTCTTCTCCGGTCGTAATTAGTGATATTGGAGATGACTTCACTAATACAGGAGACTTAATATCTCTGAGCTATTTATGGCATCAAGATGTCAAATTATTGCTGATTGATAAATCTCAATTAGAGGTTTTAAATATTAGAAGTCTAATCCCCAAAAATTCTGAGCTATTCTTTTTTCGTCCTTCTCAAAAAATCATTGAGGCTGTGCAGCAAGAACTGGGTCAGCTAACACCAGTATTCGCACCTGGAAGACTTTGGCAACTAAAAAGATAGCCATTAATAACCGGAGATTTGAGAAACCTCGATTGGAGTTACATCTACTTTTTTATTCCATAAAATTCGTGGTTTTGTCAAAATTTTCAACAGCAAGAATAGGGAATTTAACTCTCCTGGTACTTGCAAGTGTTTCCATTGTCCTGGACGACAAAATAACATTTCCACTAAGCGGCGATGTTGATTCACACTTACAGATGTAAACTGAATTCGCACTGTGGGAAATTGATCATGAATACCAGTGCGGATAATTTCACCAGCTATCTGTAAGTTTTCCTCAGTAATTTCTATATTCACTGACTGATTTTTGGAGAAATACAGGTGCGGTTTTTGAGTTAAAGCAACTTCTACACCAACTTCTGAGATCATTGTCGTTACACCCCAGAAACTTTGCTCACCTACTTTTAATTGCACTACTCGCCGCAATTTAAACCATTCATAAATATCAGCTTTGGGAGCATCTATTAAAATTAGTAGGGCAATACTAATCATCATTAAATTATAAGCACTCCACAACCAAGCAAAATTAATACCTGTAATTTGCTGGGTAGTTTCCGACGGTGCTAATATGCACATACACAAGTTTTGCATCAAACTAATAGCTGTGGCGATAAATAAAAGAATTAGAGGTATAGCTAAATTCCAGTTAAAGTAGTAGCGATCGCTTGTTATACCCTTAGGCGTAACTTTAAATCCTTTAGCAAAAGGATTAAGCATGACTTGGATCACGGTTAAAAACAAAGGAAAACTCAGGAATAAAGAGTAAATTTCTGATAAAAAAGACGAGCGAGAACGATAATTTAGCCAAGAATAAACTGTCAGATTAACCAGATAAAAAGGTAGCAAAAAATATAAAAGCTCTGCTGATGTCGTGCGGATGGGAATTACACCAAAAAATGAATAAGCTAAAGGCATAGTAATAAAATAAATTTGAGAAATGCTAGCCAATAGATGATGTAATAATCCTTCTAAATTAGTTAATCTTTGTACAAGACTAAGACCAGGAATTGTTAAGGGGTTGGATTTAATAAAAAATGCTTGGAGTGTACCTTGTGACCATCTTAAACGTTGTACTACATGAGTAGCGATGTTTTCTGCTGCTAGACCAGCACTTAACTTTTCATTCAAATAAATTATTTGGTAACCTTGAGCAGATAGACGAATTCCTGTGAAATAATCCTCGCTTAAAGACTCAGTCACAAAACCGCCAACTTCTGCTAAAGCACTTCTCCTCACAATAAAGGAAGTACCAGCACAAAGAGCACCACCTATCGCATCACGGAGTGGTTGAATTTGACGATAAAATACTTCTTCATCTGGAGTGAGAGTATTTTCTAAGCCTAGATTACGAGCTATGGGGTCAGCATTATAAAAGCTTTGTGGTGTCTGTAAAAGGGCAACTTGCTCATCTTGAAAAAAACCAACAGTGCGTGTTAGAAAGTTTTTAGTAGGGATAAAATCGGCATCAAAAACTACTATTAAATCTCCAGTAGTTTGCGCGATCGCATGATTTAAGTTTCCCGCTTTAGCATGGAAGTTATTGGGACGTGTCACATATTCACAGCCTAATTCTTCAACTAAATATTTTATTTCTACACGTCTAGTATCATCTAAGACATAGATTTTTTTATGAGGATAATCTAAAGCTTGGCAACCAATAATTGTCCGCCGTAAAATAAAAACAGGCTCATCATAAGTTGGGATTAAAATATCAACATCAGGCAAAAAAGCACCATCAAGAACTGCTTGTGATTTGATATCTGCTTCCCGATGACGATTTTTAATTTTAAACATGAGCAATAGCGGAATACTGTTCTTGAGCAACATCAGCATTTCCAAGCAAAATAATCCCAGACTAAATATCCCGGTTAGTGGATCTGCAATATTCAAAGTAGAGAGCGATCGCCACAGCACATACCGTAAACTTAAAATGATTAAAATTCCAGCCACAAATCTTTGTGACCAAGCACGAGGCTGTGGCGAAATCTTCATCACTGCAACCACAGTTAATAAAAGTCCCACTGTAGGTACTAGTAAATATTCTCTTGATGTGCTGGCTACTTTTAACCAAGTTGGTGGATTTTCTTGCCAAGTATTAATCTGAGCAAAAAATTCACTAATTGTCGCTTCACCAGCGAACCATCCAGCGATGATGACGCTCAAGAAAATAACGCTACCTAATAAAACCAGAGTTGCTGTCTGAAATGGAAAAATACCTTTATAAATTAGAGTTTCAGAGGTTTTAAATCCCAGTTTTGATCCTGTAACTTTGCGCTTTTGCATCTGAAACCATCCTCACCAGAAGAATTTCCTCTGTTCATTGTGGCGCATTTTTTAAAAAATGTTAAGTTTGGTGTGCTGTTAGGTAAAATTTAGGAGCAAAACTCAACAATTAATCTCTGCTGGGGACGTTTACTCTGATTAGGTTAAACCCTAGAGTTTCACATTTTTAGCCTTAAATGCACTGTATTTGCTGCATTTTACGGATTATTTGAAAATTATTTATCTGTAAGCAAGCAAAAAAAAGTTTTTAATAAAATTTTAATAATGTGTGCTGAAATACAAATAAATTTAAATATTTGTTGTAATCTCATCAGAGAATAATAGAATAACCAAATATTTGATTTAATTTTTTAATAATTGCTAAAAAACAGAGTAAAAAATTCTTAACTAATTCTCACCATAAATTAATCTTTTTTAATAGCGCTACGCTTTAAATTGTCTCTAGAGATGAATTTAAGAGCGTGAAGGCTATGAAGTTTAGAACTTTAGTCATTGTAGGAATAATTGCTACTGTCAGTTTTAGCTGTGCAAAAGAGACTACCTCCAATCAGACAGATACTCAGACACAATCAGTAACAAACACAGCTAGTCCAGTAGTTGCAGAGCCTGGAGCATTTAAGCCTGGAGAACACCCCACCCAGGGAAAAGTTAGCGTTGTTACTGAACAAGGGAAATCCTATCTAGAATTCGATGGGAATTTTAAAACTGATAATGGGCCTGACTTATTTGTGATTTTGCATCGTTCTGATGCACCACCGATATCTGGTATTAAAGAAAAAGATTATGTGAGTATTGCCCGCTTACAAAAAACAAGTGGTAATCAACGTTATGCCTTACCTGATAATGTGAAGCTAGGAGATTTCAAATCTGTAGCCATATGGTGTCGTCAATTTAATGCTACTTTTGGTTATGCGACTTTGTAGAGTCGAGAGTCATTAGTGATTTTCCTCGTTCTCAGTCCCTTTCGGCTGAATCTCGATATCTGTATGAGACGCTATGCGTAGCAAGATCCCCTTAGGGGTATGCTTAGGGTGCAGCCTCTCAGTAGCTCATTTCCTAATTTATTGATGTAGCAAGGTATCATATGCAAATAGCTGATTTTCTTGGACTAATACATCCAGCGATCGCAGTTATTTTTGTTTTTCCACTTATCGGGATTGTCGTTAATTTTGCATGGCAAACACGCCAACGCCGCCTGCAAGTTTTAGGAGGAGGTAAGAGCAAAATACCTCCAGTGGTGGGAACAGAACACAGAAAATTAGGAGAATGGTTGACGGGTGCTGTTGTAGGATTAACTTTAATCGGGTTAGCCTACCCAATCGGCAAAAACATCCTCAATAATCAGTTGTGGACTAAATCATCTTTCCAAGTTATTTTCATTATTCTATTATTTGTAGTGACTATTGCCTCTTTATTATTACTATATCAGGCTCAACAGGCTCAATGGCGGGGAATTTTTGCAACTTTAACAGGTGTAGGGGTAGTAATACTTGGTTGTCAAGATGGAGTTTTTCGCCGTACAAATGAGTGGTATTGGTCGCATTATTATATTGGTATTACCGCAGCCTTATTGATGATTTTTTCTTTAGCAATTGTGCAAGATATTTATCGAGATAAATCTAATCGCTGGCGAATTATTCACACAATATTAAATTGTATTGCTCTATTACTATTTATTGGGCAAGGGTTAACAGGAACACGAGACTTACTAGAAATTCCCCTTAGTTGGCAAGAACCGTATGTTTATCAATGTGATCCTGTAAGTAAAACTTGTCCTTCCGCCAACCCCCAACCACAAAAATGATAAGTAGTTAGGCAAAAATAAATACACTTATTTAACCCACAAAAACGGGCGGGAATTGTGAAAGCATCACAATTATCCGCCCGCAGCTTGCTGAATTAGGAACGCTGGGAAAACACTTTTTGGTCTAGGTTAGATTTACGCAGTTTTCATTAATTAACGCGATTCAGTCCCTTGATTAGGGCTACCTGCTACCGAATCTTCTCCTGGCGCTTCTGGTGTTGCAGTGGGTCTAGCATCACTTTGTTCAGCATCACCAGTTTTGCGGATACTTTCTTCAAGAGGGGTTTGATACCCACCAGAAGCAGTGGGTGTAGTTTCTTGATGATCAGATTTTTGTTTTTGTTTTTCAGCCATAACAACACTCCTGTGATTTAATCTACGCATCATTTTAAGAAACCAGGAAGTGTAATTTTATCTATCTAAAATGTGGTTATACTTGATTTATCTATCCGTCGGAAGCATTATTTAGTAATAACTCCTCTGCACTCATGGGAATGTAAAAAACAGTAGCTGTCGAGATGAAAATGCTTTCTGCTGTCTAAGAAGGAACTTAAATTGGGTTTAAGGTGGTGTTCATTCATACCTTTACAACTGTTTGATATATCCTTAAATGCAACAAAACGATTTATCTTTACCATCTGGGTGTGTTCTCCGCCGAGCAACATCTGGTGATATGTGGTCAATTCGGTGGTTGGTGTTCTCAGCTAAACTTGACCCGACACAATTGCATTGGCAGCAATTTTGGGTGATTGAATGTGAGGAAAAACTAGCAGCCTGTGGACAGCTACGGCAATTTTCAGGAGTGCAAGAACTAGGTAGTTTGGTTGTTACACCAGCCTGGAGAGGTCACGGGTTAGCTACTTTTTTAGTGCAGCATTTGCTGAATACCGCAACTCAACCCCTTTATCTAGAATGTCTCGGTCAGGGATTGGTGGAATTTTACAGTCGCTTTGGGTTTGTGCCAATTTCCTTTCCAGACTTGCCATCATCACTCAAACTTAAGTTTAGATGGTCTGAATTAGCCAAAAAGCTGATGAGAGTTCCTGTAGTATTCATGAAATATCAACAGCAGTGCTGAGTGGAGATACATACTCAACTCTCATTGTTGGGTAAGGATGGTTTTGCAAAAATTGTCAGCAACACAGGCCCTAATAAATAATGGTGACTCACACACAATAACCCAGCAGCAACGCCTAAATTTTCACGTTGCTGTGGGCTGTATAGTCTCACTTTGCCAAGAGAACCTAGGTTTAGCGGTATTTCTGCCTGACTTTTCAAGGAGGTATCCACTAAATAAAAGCGTCCATGAGGAGAAAGTACCCGCGCTACTTCATTTAGTACTTGTTGAGGTTCCAAATAGTGCAAGAAACTAATAGTGTTGAAAACAGCATGAAATTGACCATCGGCAAAAGGTAGAGACTCTGCTTTGCCTTCGACATAAATTAAACGTGGACGATGGCGGTTTTTCTGCCTAGCTACCTGCAACATCTGAGAGGATAAATCTAATCCAGTACCGCGCAATTCGGGAAACTTGTCCGCTAGACGTGCTAGCAAGCGTCCAGTACCACAACCTAAGTCCAGTACATTAGCTGTAGTTGGTAAATCCACATATTCCAGCAGCCGTTTGTGGACGGTTTGGTAAAACACTGAGGGTAGTAGCCAGTCGTAGCTTGGGGCCCAGAGGTCAAAAATTTTCTTTTTGTTACTAATAAATTCAGGAGTCATTAGTCTTCGCAGCTTACCTGCGTTTTATGCTGCCATTGGGGAGATGGAAGTCGCATCTCCAGTCTACTTTCACTCTAGTAAATTGTTAGGTGTTGGGGACTAATAGATAATTTCTGTGTTATTTGCCTCCTCCCACTCCTCATCTCTCAATCCTGAAGCACATCGCACACAGACGCAAACGTCATCAGCAAGGAGTGCTTCTCTTGGACAAGTTTCAAATTCCTGATTGATTAGTAGACTGGCGATCGCCACAGAGCCAACCCCCAAATGGCACATTCCCAAACTTACTACGTAGCGATCGCCTACTTCGAGAGGTTTGGACAAACTGAACGTATTTTTCTCTAACCAGATTCATAAAAGAGCTCTAAGTAACTGCTAAGGTTTTTAGGGAATAATGTGTTTTCAGTAGGGCTGAGTGTCTACACAGTGCTGAATGGGAGTCTATAAATGCCAACTTAAAGCTTAGGTACAAACTAAGTCCATCTCGGAGGACTAACTGAAAAATCATGCTTTTCCACCCCACAGGCTGGTGAGAGCCTGTGTAGATGCGGTTGCTTACCGTCGATTTAACTTTTGTAAGTGAATCAATCTAGAGTATGGTTAATTACCAAATATGACCTAGATTACTGTTGAGACAATAATTTTTTTCACGTAGCCAAGGAAGTAATATGTCTTTTGAATATCCTCAAGATTTGAGATACCTGGATAGTCATGAATATGTGCGGTTGGAAGGTGAAATTGCCACCATTGGCATTACTGAGTTTGCCGTAGACCAATTGGGTGATGTGGTGTTTTTAGAACTCCCAGAAATTGGTGACGCTGTGACTAAGGGGGAAACCTTCGGTTCAATTGAATCAGTCAAAGCTGTTGAGGAGTTGAACTCACCAGTCACCGGCACAGTCATCGAACGTAATGAAGCCTTAATTGAATCTCCCGAAGAAGTAGCAGAAGATCCCTACGGTGAAGGGTGGTTTTTGAAAGTGCGCGTCAATGAACCTGATGACATTGAGGATGCCTTGACTGCGGATGAGTATAGTGCTCAGGTGGAAGGGGTCTAGTTGTAGAGACGTAGCAGTGCTACGTCTCTACGTCTTTCACCAACGCCCCATGGCCGACCATAAATAATTGATGGAATTTCGATAAATAGATAACTTACCCCTGATTTGTCAAGAGTATTTGTTGCAAAATATTAAATAGTTCCATCTGGAGAGCAATTTGTGGTAGACCATGCTCCTATTTCCCAGCCAAGTGATCAGCAGATACTGGGTGAAAAAAGTCAAACATCAAATAATTTTGCCCAGCGACACATTGGACTCAGATCCGATGATATCCAGCAAATGCTTGAGGTATTAGGGATTCCTCATCTGGATACCCTCATTGATCAAACAGTTCCCCAAGCAATTAGGCTAAATCAACCGCTAAAGTTGCCCAAAGCACTGAGCGAGTATGCAGCACTGGCAAATTTAAAACAACTGGCTCTTAAAAATCAGGTGTTTCGCTCATACATTGGTATGGGATATTACGACTCTATTACCCCGCCAGTGATTGGGCGAAATATCCTGGAAAATCCCGGTTGGTATACTGCCTATACACCCTATCAGCCGGAAATTGCCCAAGGGCGACTGGAAGCACTGTTGAATTTTCAAACCATGATTATTGACTTGACTGGTTTGGAAATTGCTAATGCGTCGTTACTGGATGAAGCGACAGCCGCAGCCGAAGCCATGACCTTGAGTTATGGTGTTGGCAAAAATAAGGCTAATGCCTATTTTGTTTCCCGTGACTGTCATCCCCAAACCATTGATGTGTTGCAAACCAGAGCCAAACCTCTGGGGATTGAAATTATTATCGGCGACCATCAAACCTTTGATTTTCAGCAATCAATCTTTGGAGCAGTTCTGCAATACCCGGCTAGTGATGGCACTATTTATGACTACCGCGCTTTTATTGAAAGAGCAAATGCTGAGGGTGCATTGGTGACGGTAGCAGCAGATATCTTAAGCTTAACGTTGCTCACACCGCCTGGTGAGTTTGGTGCTGATATCGCTGTGGGCAGTACTCAACGCTTTGGCATTCCTCTGGGGTTTGGGGGGCCGCACGCGGCATACTTTGCCACCAAAGAAGAGTATAAGCGGCAGGTTCCAGGACGGATTGTAGGCGTATCAAAAGATGCTCAAGGTAAGATGGCACTGCGTCTGGCTTTGCAAACCCGCGAACAACACATTCGTCGGGAAAAGGCGACTAGCAATATCTGTACAGCCCAGGTGCTACTGGCAGTGATGGCGAGTATGTACGCAGTCTATCATGGACCGGATGGATTGAAGGCGATCGCTCAAAACATCCACCAGCTAACCGTAACCCTCGCAGCTGGATTAAAGCGCCTAGGTTACACCATCAGTTCCGAGCATTTCTTCGATACCTTGCGGGTAGAGTTGGGAACCCGTAACCTAGAAACAATTCTCCAAGCAGCCACAGCCAGAAACATTAACCTGCGAGTTTTTGATACCACTGCTGTGGGTGTCTCCCTCGATGAAACTACCATCCCAGAAGACTTAATCGACCTCTGGCAAATCTTCGCAGGTACTGATGACCTCCCCTTCACATCAGCAGAACTCACATCTCCCCCTTCCTCTTTTCCCCTCCCTCGCACCAGCACCTACCTCACCCATCCCGTTTTCAACCGCTATCACTCAGAAACTGAGTTGTTACGCTATCTGCACAAGCTAGAAACTAAGGACTTATCTTTAACTACATCGATGATTCCCTTGGGTTCCTGCACCATGAAGTTAAACGCCACATCAGAGATGATTCCCGTGACTTGGGAGGAATTTGGCAAGATACATCCCTTTGCTCCCCCATCACAAACCCAAGGTTATCAAATCTTGTTCCAGCAACTTGAGGCGTGGCTGGCGGAAATTACCGGATTCGCAGGTATTTCTTTGCAACCAAATGCTGGTTCGCAAGGGGAATACACAGGACTGTTGGTAATTCGTGAATATCATGAAAGCCGGGAACAAGCACACCGCAACGTCTGTTTAATTCCTACCTCCGCTCATGGGACAAACCCAGCCAGTGCGGTGATGTGTGGGATGAAGGTAGTAGCAGTCGCCTGTGATGACCAAGGTAATATTGACGTTAATGATTTAAAAGCGAAGGCGCAAAAGCACAGTCAGGAATTAGCCGCCTTAATGGTGACATATCCCTCAACTCACGGCGTATTTGAGGAAGCTATTCAAGAAATCTGCGCTATTGTCCACAGCCACGGTGGACAAGTTTACATGGACGGGGCAAATATGAACGCCCAAGTCGGTATTTGCCGTCCTGGGGATATTGGCGCTGATGTCTGTCACTTGAATTTGCACAAAACCTTCTGTATTCCCCACGGTGGCGGCGGCCCTGGTATGGGGCCGATTGGCGTTGCGGCTCATCTTGTGCCATTCTTACCTGGACACTCTGTTGTTCAGGTAGGAGCTAAAGAAGGTATCGGTGCCGTTGCAGCTGCGCCTTGGGGTAGTGCCAGTATTTTGGTAATTTCTTGGATGTATATCGTCATGATGGGTGCTTTGGGGTTGACGCAAGCAACGAAAGTAGCAATTCTCAACGCCAACTACATCGCCAAGCGACTAGAAGCTTACTATCCCGTCTTGTACAAAGGCAAAAACGGTTTAGTTGCCCATGAGTGTATTTTAGATTTGCGATCGCTCAAAAAATCCGCCAACATCGAAATCGATGATATTGCCAAGCGGCTGATAGATTACGGTTTCCATGCCCCGACTGTTTCCTGGCCTGTGGCAGGTACAATCATGGTGGAACCCACAGAAAGCGAATCTAAGGAAGAATTAGATCGTTTCTGTGATGCCTTGATTGCCATCCGTGCAGAAATCACCGCCATTGAAGCAGGTAAAATGGATGCCCAAGATAATCTCTTGAAGAACGCACCCCATACAGCAGAAAGTTTGATTACTGGGGAATGGACTCATCCCTATTCCCGTGAACAAGCCGCCTACCCTGCACCGTGGACGCGCGAATATAAATTCTGGCCGAGTGTAGGGAGAATTGACGCCGCCTTTGGGGATAGGAATTTCGTTTGTTCTTGTTTGCCGATGGACGCTTATAACTAATTCGTAGGGGCGTAGGCTGTGCCTTCCCGTAGGGTACGGTTGTTCGCCCTTTGTTATTCGCCCGAACCACAAAGGACACAGACAACGCGGAGGAAGAGAGAACAGCGTAGGCGTAATTCGTAACGAATTGATACAACTCTCTCTTTACTCTCCGCGCCTCTGCGTGAACCTTAAAATTTTTATTTTCAAATATGCCACTAAAGATAGGCTTCTCTTAAAAACCTTGCATAATTTGCCCGCACTTTCATTGTATCGGGATGACCTACACCCAAAGTACGCTCTAAAATTTCCAAAGCTTGCTGATATAAGGTTGGGTTGAATGCTACTAATCTCTACTTGGCGATCGCACATGAGCCTTCAGCAGGTAATTGAGTCTTTACGGACCGCCTTTTTCACTAACAGGTACTACAGCTTCCATTTGAAACATAGCTGTAGTTAACTCACTCATATTTCTAACTTGCACTACTATTGGACTTGGATAATCAACTTTTACAAAATTACCCGCTAGGTGAATAAACTGGTAAGCTAACCATAACAACAAAGTTACTAGTATTGCAATCGCTCCGCCTAACACTTTATTGAGTATATGGGGGTTTTTCATTAAACCAACTGTCATATTTTCTTTCTTGTGAAATGTAGATAATTTTGCGGTCTTTCTTCCATTAGTATTGCCTTGTACAAAGTTTTATTAACAACAAAAAACGGTAGAGCAGTAAACACTCCACCGTTTTCTAATTTTTTATTCGAGATTTAATCCCAAATCTGGAATCTTAAATCTTACTCAACGCCTTGGGGTATTAATTCCCGACGCTGTTGAGACGTCACATTTACATTGCCGTTTTCATCCACATCAACGAGGGCGATATCACCATCCTTAATGCGGCCAGAGAGAATCTCTTCGGCGAGGCTATCTTCTAGCAAGCGCATAATTGCTCGACGTAAAGGTCTTGCACCGTAACTGGGGCTGTAACCTTCGGTGATCAAGCGGTCTTTGAAGCGATCGGTAACTTCTAAGGTGATACCTTTTTCTGTTAAGCGACCAAAGACTTCTTTGAGCATGATCTCGGCAATTTGCGTGACCTCGGCTTTGCTCAACTGACGGAAGACGATAATTTCATCTAGTCGGTTGAGGAACTCTGGACGGAAGTATTGCTTCAGTTCTTCGTTCACCAAGGAGCGAATGCGGTTGTACTGCGTTTCGCTAGCATCGTCGGAGAACTCGAAACCGATACCGCCGCCGCCTTTTTCAATGACTTTAGATCCAATATTGGAAGTTAAAATCAGCAAGGTGTTCTTGAAGTCCACGGTGCGACCTTTAGCATCGGTTAACCGACCGTCTTCCAAAATTTGCAGCAGCATGTTGAAGACATCGGGGTGCGCTTTTTCGATTTCGTCGAACAGCACCACGGTGTAAGGACGTCGCCGCACAGCTTCGGTTAACTGACCACCTTCGTTATAACCAACATAACCAGGAGGTGAACCAATCAGTTTGCTGACGGTGTGGCGCTCCATGTATTCCGACATATCCAGGCGGATCATGGCTTCTTCGGAACCGAAGAAGTAACTCGCCAAGGATTTTGCCAACTCAGTTTTACCCACCCCGGTAGGCCCGGAGAAGACAAAGCTGGCGATGGGTCGATTGGGATTCTTCAAACCGACACGAGCGCGACGAATTGCTCGGGAAACTGCCTTCACTGCGTCTTCTTGACCGATCAAGCGCTGGTGTAAGGTGTCTTCCATGTGCAGCAACTTCTCGGATTCAGATTCGGTGAGTTTGTTCACCGGTACGCCAGTCCAGGAAGCAACGATGTGAGCAATATCTTCTTCGGTGACCACGGGTTCTACTCCGTCACCGCCAGCACCGTTGGTTTTGCTTTGCGCGATCGCCCGGATTTCTGCTTTGATTTCCATTTCCCGATCGCGTAGTTCCCCAGCTCTGTCAAAGTCTTGGGAACGGACTGCATCATCTTTTTCTTTTAAGATTTGCCGTAGTTCTTTGTCTAACTCTTTGGCTGCGGGGGGCAATTGGGAGTTAATCAAACGCACCCGGGAACCAGCTTCATCAACTAAGTCGATAGCTTTATCTGGAAGATAGCGATCGCTAATGTAGCGGTCTGATAACTTCGCCGCCGCCACCAATGCTTCATCGGAGATTTTCAGCTTGTGGTGTTGTTCGTAGCGATCACGCAGACCGTACAAAATCTCAATTGTTTCATCAACTGAAGGTTCACCTACCATCACTGGTTGGAAGCGACGTTCTAGGGCTGCATCCCGCTCGATGTGCTTGCGGTATTCATCCAAAGTTGTCGCGCCGATGCACTGCAATTCACCTCTCGCCAATGCTGGCTTGAGGATATTCGCCGCATCAATGGCACCTTCTGCTGCGCCTGCACCAATTAGGGTGTGGACTTCGTCAATCACGAGAATCACGTTACCCGCAGAGCGGATCTCATCCATGATTTTCTTGAGACGTTCTTCAAATTCACCCCGGTATTTGGTGCCTGCTACGAGCAAGCCGATATCTAGTGTGACCACGCGCTTATCTTCCAGGATGTCGGGGACATCTTTGTTGGCAATCCGCGATGCTAAACCTTCGGCGATCGCTGTTTTACCAACCCCTGGCTCACCAATCAGCACGGGGTTATTTTTTGTCCGGCGTCCCAAAATCTGAATAACTCGCTCGATTTCTTTGGCGCGTCCCACCACAGGATCGAGTTTATTATCCGTTGCCATTTGGGTCAGGTTGGAGCCAAATTCATCCAAGGTAGGAGTTTTGGTACGTCCTGATTGCCCAGTCGCGGAAACCTCTGCTGTTTCTCCCAGCATGCGGATGACCTGGGTTCTTACCTTAGATAGATCCACGCCGAGGTTTTCTAACACTCTGGCTGCTACACCTTCCCCTTCACGGATCAGGCCCAACAACAGATGCTCGGTGCCAATGTAGTTATGGCCTAATTGGCGCGCTTCTTCTAAGGATAGTTCCAGAACTCGCTTTGCCCGTGGCGTAAACGGAATTTCCACGGCGACAAAACCAGAACCCCGGCCTATGATTTTTTCTACCTCAATTCGAGCGTCTTTGAGATTGACGCCCATTGATTTGAGAACTTTGGCCGCAACTCCCGTCCCTTCACCAATCAGACCCAGGAGGATCTGTTCAGTGCCGACGAAATTGTGACCTAAACGGCGGGCCTCTTCTTGGGCCAGCATGATTACCTTAATGGCTTTTTCTGTGAAGCGTTCAAACATGGCATTTTTCCCATCACCTGCGTCGTGCCGGTACGCTGATTTTAGCACAGGCTCAGATTTTGGATGTCTGTATAAATATGACAAACTTTCACGCGGTATCACCCAAACAGGCGGCGCTATCACTAAGTATTTGTTACTTTTGCGTGGATGCTGTACTGATGAAGGTTAGTTTTCCAGCATTTTTGGGATTGACAACACGCAAAAAAGGCTGAAATAGGAGTTTTTTTGAACTACTCCCAAACACACATTATTAGCACAAGTTATTAGCAAAGTCAATATTATTTTTGTATAATAGTTTATTTAAATTTTAAAATTATAAAAAATAAATAATTCTCATATAAAAAATATCAGGGCATTGGTCAAAAGTCAAAAGTTATTTACCCTGTACCGATTCCCTATTCGCCAAAAACCAAGTGCCAAGAGGATTTGCTCAGGCGATCGCTGACTATGTGCTGCCATTGGAGTAAAGTTGCCTGGAATTGGGGTTTTTGCAAATCGGCAAGCCAGAGAACAAGGGCATCTTCGCCATTATCTTGGTAGTAACGCCGCCGCCGCCCAGCTGTTTTAAAGCCAAATTTTTGATATAAATTTATAGCCGCCAAATTAGATACACGGACTTCGAGAGTCGCTCGCTCCAAGCCGCGATCGCTAGCTGTTTTGAGCAGGGAATACAGCAAAGCCTGTCCCAAACCTTGACAGTGATATTGGGGATGAACTGCCAAAATAGTAATGTGAGCTTCTTCTAAAATTGACCAAAAGCAACCCATTCCCAGTAGTCTCAGGGTAGAGATCGGGGAAAACAGACCAAGTAAATCACTGTTAGGACTATCCAACTCTCGTTGGTAGGCTGCCATTGTCCATAAACCCCCAAAGCAAGCTTGATCCAGTTCCAAGACTGCGGTTAAATGCTCTTGGGTAAGTGATTGAATTTCTAAGTCTAATGAGATCACAGTTATTTGGATAAGATTACAAACCCTTTGTAAACTGGGAATCGGGAGATACACTCACGCCCAACCAAAATTTAAACAAGCACAACCCTTAAATAGTTATGGTATCGACTCACCCCACTGGGGTTCAACTTACTGGTAGTCAGTATTTACCTCAAAGGCTCAACCTAAATGAAAACGTTTCGCCTAACCAGGAACTTCTACCGTTGACTGCCAAAGTAAATAATCATGACTGCCTGGAAATTGGTGGGTGTGATATCACAACCCTGGTTCAACAATTTGGCTCGCCCTTGTACATTTTAGATGAAGAAACCCTGCGTTTGGCTTGCCAGCAATATCGAGAAGCTTTCCAGCAATATTACCAGGGTGCATCGCAAGTACTGTATGCCTCAAAAGCGTGGAATTGCTCCGCAGTTTGCGCGATTGTAGCGTCAGAAGGGTTAGGAATTGATGTAGTGTCTGGGGGTGAACTCTACACTGCCCTGAATGCAGGTGTTAGTCCTGATAAAATTTACCTCCACGGTAATAATAAATCGCGGTCAGAGCTAGATTTAGCGATCACTTCTGGTGTCACCATTGTGGTGGATAACTGGTATGAGTTAAAAACCCTAGTAGAGATGGTGCATACAACGTCTCAACCCATCCGTATTATGTTGCGGCTGACACCAGGAATTGAGTGTCACACCCACGAATACATTCGCACGGGTCATTTAGATAGTAAATTTGGCTTTGACCCCAACGATTTAAATGAGGTTTTTGGCTTTGTCAGCCAACAATCTACACTCAACTGCGTTGGTTTACATGCTCATATTGGTTCCCAAATCTTTGAGCGTCAACCCCATCGGGATCTAGCATCTGTCATGGTACAGTGGTTGCGCGATGCCACAAAGTATGGTGTAAATGTAACAGAATTAAATGTTGGTGGTGGTTTAGGGATTCGCTACACAGAATCGGATGACCCTCCTAGTATTGAAGAGTGGGTCAAAGCGATTTGTGAAGTAATTCAAGCGGCTTGTGCTGCCGAAAATCTTCCCTTGCCGAAACTATTATCTGAACCTGGGCGATCGCTAATTGCCACTGCTTGCGTTACTGCCTATACTATTGGTTCATCGAAAGTTGTTCCCGAAATCCGAACTTATGTGGCAGTAGATGGGGGAATGTCAGATAATCCACGCCCAATCACTTACCAGTCAGTTTACCGGGCAGTGGTTGCCAACCGGATGTCTGCTCCCATTACAGAAACTGTCACAATTGCTGGTAAGCATTGTGAATCCGGCGATATTTTGATTAAAAATGCCCAACTGCCAAAAAATCAACCAGGAGATATTCTCGTAGTTATGGGAACTGGTGCCTACAATTACAGTATGGCATCTAACTATAACCGTCTGGCTAGACCAGCAGCAGTTGTAGTGGCGAATGGCGAAGCAAATTTAATTTTGCGGCGTGAAACATATCAAGATTTAATTCGACAAGATTGCCTACCAGAAAGACTGAAAAAATAATCAGTCGTCAACCACTGCGGTGAGGCTGCCCCCATCTTAGTGGTTTCTGTCGCTAGCGCTAGCCAAAAACGGGCTTCTGGAAGACTGCCTTTAACATAGTGGTGAAGCGGTCGCATTCCCAGACTCTACTTCTTCTAGTGGGGGAGAAGTTGGATCGGAAGTTTCCTCCGTAGACGCCCGGAAGGCCACTTGCCACAGCGAAAAGTCAGAGCAGAGGTTCCTCCTGAAATTATAGGAGTGACCTCAGGCGTCTGTTAGCGTAGCGTCAAGCCTTTGGCATAGCTTCTCTATCTACGAGATGCTACGCGTAACCCACTTCCCCGTAGGGTTACGTTTAGAGCAAGGCAGCGCAAAGTCTGTACCCGCAGGGTTCCGAGGCTTCCTTGGATGCCTATAGCAACGTCTCCGACGAACAGAACTTTGTAAGAGAGGAGCCTCACTTTTCCAGGCTAGGCATCCAAACTGTTCCTCCGGGAGACACTACGCGCAGCTTGCTTTCTTGAAAGGGTACGGGGGAGATTCCAAAACTACAGTAGCTCGACTTTCCGTTGGTTGGAAGCTGCCGTTAGTGCAGTGTTAGCGACTGTACGTAGCACGTCTTTTTCAGGAGACGGTCAGTTATCGGTTTTCGGTGATCAGTCTGATTGCTTTTCACTGATCACTGTTGACTCGCTGTATTAGAGGCACAATGGTAATCCAGATGTCATGAGAGATTGGTCGAAGCAATGGCTGACAAACCTAGGATGGTCGCAGTCCTTGCTGCTTGGGACTCTGGATATCGTGTTAGTGTTAGCACTGACGTACATGATACTGGTAATTATTAGTGAGCGCCGGACACTGTGGATGGTGCGAGGGTTTATCATATTGATGTTAGCTTCAGCACTCAGTAACAGGGTGGGGCTACCATTATTAAATTTTGTACTGGAAAAGTTAGTTATTGGTTGTGCTGTGGCAATGGCAGTAGCTCTTCAGTTAGAGTTTCGCCGATTTTTGGAGCAGTTGGGGCGTGGTGAATTCCGCCAGTTGTTTCAACCATCCAGTCTAGTAGTGCCTCATTCGGATAGTGTAATTGATGAAATTGTGGATGCGGTTAAAGAACTTTCTAAAAACCGAATTGGCGCTTTGCTAATTTTAGAAACCACAGGGCCAATTGATGAGCGAGATTTTTCTGTACCAGGAGTCAAGCTCAATGCTGAGGTTTCTAAAGAACTAATACAAACAATATTCCAACCAAAAACTTTGTTACATGATGGAGCGACTTTGATCCGTGGTTCACGGATTATGGCATCGGGTATAATTTTACCACTTTCGGGCCGCACAGCCTCGCGCCAGTTGGGCACACGCCATCGGGCCGCAATGGGAATTACTGAGCGGGTGGAAAATTGCATTTGTGTCGTTGTATCAGAAGAAACGGGTTCTATTTCCTTAGCGGAACGGGGAACTCTAAATAGACCCCTGACGATTAGGAAGCTGAAAGAGTCGTTAGAGGCGCGATTGTCTTTAACGGTTGATCGGGAAGCTGTTGCTCCTGGTTTGTTAAGTTTGGCCCGTCAGATAGGTACGAAGACACTAGCATTGGTTTCACGTTTACTCCGATTACCATCGACCGCTTCTCGGGATAAAAAATGACAGCACAACAAACGGAACTCCAAGATTTGCCCCCTGGCTTAAAACGAGAATTACTACCCAAGCACGTTGCGGTGATTATGGATGGCAATGGTCGATGGGCTAAACGTCAAGGTAAGCCTCGGATTATGGGACACAAAGCTGGTGTAGACGCCCTCAAGGACTTGCTGCGTTGTTGTAAAGATTGGGGAATTCAGGCACTTACGGCTTATGCTTTTTCAACAGAAAACTGGAAAAGACCCCAGGAAGAAGTTGATTTTTTGATGACTTTGTTCCAACGAGTTTTACGCCAAGAACTGCGGGAAATGGTCAAAGAAAACGTGCAAATTCGATTTGTCGGAAATTTACAGGCATTACCGCCAGTTCTGCAAGCAGAGATTTCTCGTTCAATGGCAGAAACTCAGGATAACCGCAGTATTCGGTTTACGGTGGCTACAAACTATGGCGGACGACAGGAAATTATCCAAGCTTGTCGGGCGATCGCCGATCAAGTAAAGCAAGGCCTCCTGCAACCGAATGAAATTGATGAAGAACTGTTCGAGCGCCACCTCTATACAGCCGGCATTTCTGACCCAGATTTGCTAATCCGTACTAGTGGGGAAATGCGCCTTTCTAATTTCTTACTGTGGCAAATGGCCTATGGTGAAATTTACATCACCGATGCTCTCTGGCCAGATTTTGATCGCACTGAATTTCACCGTGCTCTGTGTGCTTACCAGCAGCGAGAACGGCGGTTTGGGAGTGTATGAAGTATGGGTCATGAGGCATTGTAGAGACGTAGCACTGCTACGTCTCTACTCTACGGGCCGGCAAAAACCGCTTGTTCTATATCTTCCCGACTGAGGGAATATTTGAATGAGCGTTGGATATCTTGCCTATTTTCTCCAGCTTCGATATATCGCACTGTGATTTGCTCAACATCAAGAGAGAGTTCTGCTTGCCAACTAGGTCGCTGCACGTACCAACAATGCAGCTGTAATTCGTCTTGTTGACAGCCTTGGTCTTTGAGCCACTGCTCAATTTGGGGCAAAGTATGGTTATACAAGGGAGCATCAGGCGCAAGAAGTGTCATAAGTAATTCAATAGGCAAAATTTAAACTTAACAAAAATAATTTTTACTTTCCCCAGGGGTAATTGATTGGGATAGATGGGTAATCTGCTGCTGTCCTAATTGATTTGATGGCAGATATTGTGTTTGGAAAGCCGCATCACCACGAGTTAAGCCAATAGCGATCGCCAATAATAAACAACCCAAAAATGTTAGCCCCAAAATAAATAAGGCAAAGATTTCACCAGAGGACAAGGGGCGATCGCTGGCGTCGAGGTAAGCTGATTTCGACCAATCATAGGGATTGACACCAGAATGATTCAAATCGGCAGGTGCTTGAATCACCCCAAAACGAGAATAACCAATTTTGAGGTCGTAACTTAACCGTCGTTCTGGGTTGCTTAAGGTAGCGTAGGCTTCATTGATTTGCTGAAATTTAGCAGTGGCGACAGTAGCAGGTAATTCTGTCGTATCAGGATGAAAGCGTTTGCTCAGGTCTCGATAAGCGCGACGAATGTCAATTACCGATGCCGAGGGATGCAGTCCTAGCAGGGTGTAGTAAGTAGGTTTCCTGTGTTCACTGCTCTGTGACGTTGCCCCATTTTGATTCACGGCTGTTTGAGTCACCTTGCTCAAATATATTTTTATATTTTAAATCTATTGTGAATTAGCCTAGGCGAAACCATACCCAGTGGTTTGAGCATCTTAATAAAATATTTAATTGATATTACTGTATGATATTGTTATGAGGCGCGAAGGACAAACCTAAACGCAGAAAATATGACGCTTGCGTAAGACCTGTTTGGATAAAGTTAAGCTTAGAAATGATACTCTATTTAGAGTAATATTACGCGCACTAAATATTTTTCTTCATGGTGGCTAAATCCGATCCCCCGGCGTTGGAGTCGTGGCAGCAAGTTCTGGCACCATACAATCTCGGCTACAGAATCAAATTGCTATCACAACTGTTCGGACGCAAGTTTACTGAGAGACTAGAACCATTTGGATTGACGCCATTTCACTGGTTGGTATTGTGTTGTTTGTGGCAAGAAGATGGTTTACCAACTTCCAGTATTAGCGACAAACTCAAACAGGTGGGAGGCACTTTAACCGGCGTTTTGGATCGGATGGAAGAACGCGGCTTGGTACGTAGATAACGGGACAAGCATGATCGCCGCATCTGGCGAATTTGGCTGACAGATGCAGGACAAGAACTAGAAACAGTCTTACCACCAATTGCCGCCCAACTGCATGAAGAAGCGATGCTTGGTGTTGCTGATGCTGAACAGGAAATATTTTCTCAAATTTTGAATCGAGCGATCGCTAATCTGTCTTAAAACTCTTTTTTTATAGTTCTTACAAAAAATCCTTTTCAAAATCCTCCACCTTATGAAAAGCTGGTTGGTGACTTATCTGGTGCTTATTCTCCCAGGATAAACATATAGTATCGTTTAGTATATCAGATGCTTGAATCCGAAAAAGTAGTCAAGATAATTCGGATGTGGACGCATTACGAGTAACTTTGAGAAAGCTATAGATTATTCTCTGATGAAAGTATCAGAAAAATTGCACACAAAATAGCAAATTGAGCAAATGATCTTGCTTTAATGACCGAATTCTTGTTTGATAATATTAACTTCTCATTTGGCAGTACTGCAAGAGTTAAAAGTCAAATTCTGAAATTGCAGTTACTTTCTGTAATTTAGCAATTTACTCCTGAAAAAGTACTGGTTTATACACAGTAAATGTGTAAATAAGTAAGCCTAAACAAGAGTATGTGGCTTGTGTCTAACAGTTTCTATTTGTTAGGCAGAATTTTATCGTTCAAAAGTTGTTTCGGGAAAGAATAATCATGAAGCGAGCCTTATTGGTCATCGATGTTCAGAATGAATATTTCACAGGTAAACTGCCCGTAACTTATCCATCAGGAAGCCTAGACAAGATTCTTCAAGTGATGAATATTGCTTATGAGCGAGGTCTTCCCATTATTGTTGTCAGACATACACAACCACAAGCAGACTCTCCGATTTTCCGCAAGGGAAGTAAAGAATGGGAACTGCATCCTGAAGTTGCCAAACATCATTATGATCTGCTGATTGAGAAAAATGTCCCAGGAAGTTTTACAGGTACTGAGTTAGAAAATTGGCTGAGAAACAGGGGTATTGATACTGTCGTGATCTCTGGATACATGACTCAAATGTGTTGTGACACAACAGCTAGACAGGCTTCACATTTGGGCTTTTCTGTGGAGTTTCTTGCTGATGCTACAGGAACCCTCACTTTTAAAAATAGTGCAGGTGTGGCGACAGATGAAGAACTACACAGAGCTACCTTAGTGGCGCAAGACACCTTTATTAGTAAAGTAATAACGACTTCTGAATGGATTGATAGTGTTGAATATAGCGAGCGATCGCATCTTGTAGCTAGTGTTTCTGGTTGAATCAAGACTATTTTTTAATTCAGCAGATAGAGCCTGGGTGAGTGAATAGTCTGCCTACATAAAGAATGCCTTCGCCTAACTAGTGGAGGCATTCTTTATAGTTTTCAATTAAGTAACTTGAGAAAAATCGCACATCGCGCTAGTCTTCATTAGCAAAACTGCACGCTGTGACATTAGGCAATGACAAATCAAACCCCCCCTCAAATTCCCGCCTGCACTTGGAATCGTCCCATTGGTTTAGGTTGGGACAAGCCGTATACTGTCCGCTACGCTAGCAATATTGATGATGGCCCTTGGCATGGTATGCCGTTAGGTGGCTTTGGTGCTGGTTGCATTGGTCGTTCTTCACGGGGAGACTTTAATCTGTGGCATATTGACGGTGGTGAGCATACTTTTCAGAACATTCCCGCCTGTCAATTCAGTGTGTTTGAATCGATTGGTGAGTCTGCTCAAGCCTACGCCTTGTCTACCCAAGCACCCCAGGATGGTAGTCTCAAAGAGTGGAAATGGTATCCGGCGAGTGGAAGTAGGCGAGAACAAGATATCACGGGTACTTATCACGCCTTGTATCCCCGTAGTTGGTTTGTATATGAAAACATATTTCAAGCACAGTTGACTTGTGAGCAGTTTTCTCCTGTTTGGGCGAACAACTACCAAGAAACTAGTTACCCAGTGGCAATTTTCTTGTGGACGGCACACAACCCAACGAATGCACCTATTACTCTCAGCATCATGCTCACCTGGCAAAATATGGTGGGTTGGTTTACAAATGCGCTGAAATCGCCTGAAGTGCAGATACGGGATGATGGTAGTCCGGTTTATGAATATCAGCCGCTTTTAGGGGAAAGTCAAGGTAATTACAACTTAATAGTGCAAAATGATCAACACTTTGGTTGTTTTTTATCTCGGTCTGGTGGTGATACACCCGTCGCTGAAGGGGATGGTAGCTGGTGCATTGCGACGCTGAAGCATCCCCAAGTGGAAGTATTTCATCACACCCATTGGCAGCCTGGGGGTACGGGGGAAGATGTGTGGCAAAGCTTTGCCGCCAATGGTTCTTTGCTTAATGTCCAAGATGCAACTCCAGCATCAAAAAATACACAATTAGGAGCAGCGATCGCTATTCGTTTCACTCTCCAACCAGGGCAAACTCTAGAAATTCCCTTCTCTCTGGCTTGGGATTTTCCGGTAACAGAATTTGCAGCCGGAATTAACTATTACCGCAGATATACAGACTTTTTTGGTCGGAGTGGTCAACATGCTTGGGCGATCGCATCCACAGCCCTACAACAATATCAAAATTGGCGATCGCAAATTCAAAGTTGGCAACAACCGATTTTAGAACGGACAGATTTACCTGCTTGGTTCAAAATGGCTCTATTTAATGAGCTGTACGACCTTACCAGTGGTGGTACTCTCTGGAGTGCAGCCTCAGAACTTGATCCCATCGGTCAGTTTGCGGTATTGGAGTGCTTAGATTATCGCTGGTATGAAAGTTTAGATGTGCGGTTGTATGGCTCATTTGCCCTGTTGATGTTATTTCCGGAATTGGAAAAGTCGGTAATGCGGGCGTTTGCACGGGCGATTCCCCAGAGCGATGATCATCAGCGAGTCATTGGCTATTACTACACTATTGGTGCCGATACGACAACAGCTGTTCGCAAAGTCGCAGGTGCAACACCCCACGATTTAGGCGCACCCAATGAACACGTCTGGGAAAAAACTAACTATACCTGCTATCAAGACTGCAATTTGTGGAAGGATTTGGGTAGTGATTTTGTCTTGCAAGTTTACCGAGATTTTCTACTGACGGGTGCTGAGGATGTGCAATTCCTCGCCGACTGCTGGCCGGCGATTGTGGACACCCTCAACTATTTAAAAACTTTCGATCAAGATGGCGATGGCATTCCAGAGAATTCCGGCGCACCAGACCAAACCTTTGATGATTGGCGCTTACAGGGTGTGAGTGCTTATTGTGGAGGGTTATGGTTGGCAGCTTTAGAAGCAGCGATCGCCATTAGTAAAATCTTATCTGAGAAAAACCTTGGCGACTTGGCGGTGCAAAAATCCATCTACGAAACTTGGTTAGCCCAATCCCGCCTTATATATGAAGAAAAACTCTGGAATGGGCAGTATTACCGACTCGACAGCGAGAGTAGTTCGGATGTGGTGATGGCGGATCAGTTGTGTGGGCAATTCTACGCCCGATTGTTGGGATTACCAGATATTGTAGCGAGCGATCGCGCCCTCTCTGCTTTGAAAACTGTTTATGAGGCTTGTTTCCTCAAGTTCTACGACGGCCAGTTTGGTGCTGCTAATGGTGTTCGTCCTGATGGTTCACCCGAAAACCCCCAAGCCACTCATCCCTTGGAAGTCTGGACAGGCATCAACTTTGGACTCGCCGCCTTTCTGGTGCAGATGGAAATGCCAAATGAAGCCTTGAACTTGACACAAGCTGTAGTTGAGCAAATTTACCACAATGGACTGCAATTCCGTACCCCTGAAGCCATTACCCCTGCCGGCACTTTCCGTGCCAGTACTTATTTGCGGGCAATGGCTATTTGGGCGATTTACCTAGTTATGAGTTAGTCGGAGGTAGAGACGTAGCATGACTACGTCTCTAGTTAAATAAATCACCTCAAATTTGCAATCAAATATACATACAAATCCAAATATCTGTATTATGAACTAAGTCTAATAACATACTCTACCTGCACTTGAGACAATAAGTATTTGGATCTGTAGTGTTATTTTCCGGGTGTTTCCAGAACCCCAAGAAAAGATAAATGAGGTAAGACAGATTGTAGATACTTAGCAACCAAGACTACAGTTTTCACCAATCTCTATCTTGCTGACTCTAGCCATAAAAATTACTCATATCGCCCTAGTTATGTTCACTGCTAACAATTTTTACTGGAATGAAAATATATATTTGATGAATATTCTTTGTAAAAATAAATACTGATAAATTTAGCTTTTGATCATAAAATATCTTTGGAGCTAATGAAGGGGAAGATTTTGAGAAATTGGCGTGTGTGCCTGCGAGTACAAGCAAAATAGAGCAAAATGCATGAATACCGATTAAAGAGTCAGTAAAATTTTGATAAAGTATGCAACATCTGTTAATGACCGTAGTGAAAAATTTACCAGTAAGTAACAGAAACTAATTTATACTCTGGTAAAATTATAAATTGGGTCGTGCTAGTAAAATGTTCTTTTCCAAACCTTCATTTAAGCAAAGCCACTGAAAAATGATATTTAAGCAATTGGTGATTGAAAACACAATTAATTGCGTTTTCCAGAGGCTATTGGAATGATGCGAAACCCAACAGTATAAAGAATTAGCAACTTTTTTGTACTCTAAGTACTAGCCTCGTGAAAGTTATCAAGCTTACCCAAAAACCTGAAATTAAACCATGAACCCCTCTTTGTCGTTAAGAGTTCAGGGAGATCTGGAATATACAAGCAACCAGCCATCTCTCACTCCAAAAGCGCCTATCCTCAAATTTTTGAGGATGGTTGCAGGGGATACAAGTCTCGCATCAGAGTTTACTCAAGTTTGGACGCTGCGTGAATTTCAACTAGGTGACGAATTAGCTACCTATGGTTTAAACGGAGAAATTGCAGACAGCAACAATATTTTGTACTTAGTTTGCCAAGGTCGAGTACGGTTGTTGGGCTTTGACGCCACTTTGGGAAGGGAGGTTTCAACTCAGTTGTTGTTGGCGAATCACACTTTTGGGGCAGACAATTTATTTTGCGATCGCTCTTTACCATACCGGGCGATCGCTGCTAGTGCCGGTCATCTGGCTGAGATTACCATTGCTGAACTCAAACTGTGGTTACAGCGCCTACCCAATCTAGAAAGTCATTTACAGCAGTTGGCAGGTGAACGACAAGCACTAATTTTCTTTAAAAGTTATACAGAGTTGCGATCGCTCACTAGTCTGACACTGCGGCAATTATTACCCTACTTAAAAGCAACCAAGGTCACTGCTGGCTCATCCCTGATGGTAGCAACTCCCCCCAGCAAAGGGCGCTTTTGGCTAGCGAGTAGTCAAATTCACAACTCATCCGCAACAAATTTCGGGTTAGAAACTGGTGATAGTTGGGGATATCCCGATGTCGCAGTTCCAGATGCCATTGCCCAAACAGATTTATTCGTCTATCACCTACCCTTAGAAGATTGGGAATCAGCTAGAGATATTGCACAGCAGCTATTTCCTCATCATTGTCAAGTTGAAGACTCACAGGGAATAACGACTGTTGATCACTTAGACAGCAAACCTGAAATATCAGCACCAACTCCCAAAATCATTGAGTTACCTCCCCGTCCACCCCAGTCAGAACATCCGCAATCAATTCTGGCAACACCAAATATTGAATTTCCCCAACAGCAGCAACCCCGTTCTCTAGCTAGGTTATGGCATCCCTATCCCTTCATTCAACAGCAAAGTTCGTCAGATTGTGGTGCAGCGTGTTTAGCAATGATTAGCCAATATTGGGGCAAGCGCCTGAATTTGAATACTCTACGTAACCTAGCGCGGGTAGATCGGATGGGTGCTTCTCTCCAGAGTTTAGCCGCAGCAGCCCAAGCTCTGGGATACCAAGCCCTACCAGTGCGGGCAAGTTTGAGTAAGTTGGAGTTATATGATAACCCCTGGATTGCTCATTGGCAAGGTGTCCATTACATAGTTGTTTGGCGAGTCAAAGGCGATCGCCTATTGGTTGCCGATCCTGCCATCGGTAAGCGCTGGCTCCCTCGTTCAGAGTTTGCAGCTAATTGGACAGGATACGCACTGCTTTTAGACCCCACCGAACAGTTCGAGTCCCTGAATCGGGAACAAGTTTCGCTGGAACGCTATTGGCAGTTATTTTGGCATCATCGCAAATTACTCAGGCAGATCATTCTCGTCTCAGTGTTGGTGCAGGTGTTGGGGCTGGCGACTCCCCTAGGCACCCAAGTGATTCTCGATCAGCTGACAACACTCAACAGCTTCTTGACACTAAATGTTTTTGCCGTCGGCTTTTGCATCTTGGGTATCTGGCGAATTGCTTTAAAAAGCCAGCGCCAATTTTTGCTGGACTATTTAGCTAACCGCATCGACCTCAATTTAATTGGTGGGTTTATTAACTACACGTTGCAGTTACCGTTGCAGTTTTTTGCCTCACGACAAGTAGAAGACATTGTCAGCCGTGTTCAAGAAAACCGCAAAATACAAGTGTTTCTCTGTCGTCAGGCCGTTACTACCACCATAGATATGCTGATGGTAGTCATTTACCTGGGGCTGATGGCTAATTACAACTGGCAACTAACCCTGTTAGTGGTGGCGTGGATTCTACCCATCGTGATTTTGACTGTAGGGGCAAGTCCCTTGCTCAAAAAAGCATTGCGGGAGGTGTTGCAGGCATCAGCAGATCAAAACGCCTCAGTAGTAGAAATGATCACAGGCATTACCACCATCAAAACCGCAGTAGCCGAACGCCCAATGCGTAGGCGCTGGGAGCAACGGTTTATGAATATGGTCAAGGCTAAGTTTCGGGGGCAGAAGTTAGCTAATAAGTTGCAACTAATGAGTAGTTCTATTAATCACTTAGGTAGCACGGCGGTGTTGTGGTATGGGGCGACCTTAGTGATGGATGGACAAATGTCACTGGGCCAGTTTGTCGCTTTTAACATGCTGATTGGCAGTGTTACCAACCCAGTTTTGGCATTAGTGAAGTTGTGGGATGAATTCCAAGAGGTACTGATTTCTTTAGAGAGGCTGAATGATGTCTTTGCTGCTGTACCCGAAGCCAATCCCCAGAAACCCCTGCTAGTCATGCCGCCAATTCATGGTGAAGTCGAGTTTAAGAATGTCAGCTTCCGCTACAATCCTGATGCCGAGCATCACATTTTACAAAATGTATCTTTTAAAGTGCAACCCCAGCAAACTATTGGCATCGTTGGTCAGAGTGGCTCAGGTAAAAGTACTTTAGTGAATTTGCTGGCTGGTTTGTATCAGCCCAATAGTGGCAGGATTTTGATTGATGGGCATGAAATTTCCCATGTGTCGCCCCAATCGTTACGCTCTCAGATGGGCTTAGTGCCGCAAGAGAGTTGCTTGTTTTCGGGAAGCATTTTAGAAAACATCACCCTGTATTGCCCAGATTATACCGAGGAGCAGGCGATCGCTGCTGCCAAACTCGCAGACGCACACACCTTTATCCAAGATTTACCTTTGGGCTACAACACCCAAGTAGGAGAGCGGGGTTCACTACTTTCTGGGGGACAGCGCCAAAAAATTGCGATCGCTCGCGCACTGATGAGGAATCCAGGAATTTTGATTTTGGATGAAGCCACAAGTGCCCTAGATGCGGACTCAGAACACCAGTTTCAACAGAACTTAGCCCGCATTAGTCAGTATCGCACCACATTGATTATTTCTCACCGTCTCTCCAGCGTCCGCCATGCCGACCACATCCTGGTTTTAGACCGAGGTGTCCTTGTTGAACAAGGCACTCACGAAGAACTAATAGCAACTAGTGGGCTTTATCACCATCTAGCTCAATTACAATTACATCTGTAAACTCACTTATGTATAGCAGTTTTCCGTCTCAATAAAAATCAATACTTTGACCTAAAGTTAATTTACCTAACCTTGTTAAGTAAACATTTTATATTACGGAAATATATCAAAATTTATAGGTGTAATTTACCGATTCTTTTCTGTCAAAGAATCATCTTTCGGATGCTTTGTTCAATTCAGTTTATACTGGCTTTTTAGGGTTATTCTATCATACCATAAAATAGTTATTTTAACAATTTACTATCAATAATTAATAGCTTGAATCTAGTGTGGATTCTACAACAATATTCTTTGGCTTAAAGACAGTAGTTAAATGATTGAAACCTATTTAAATCAATGAATACAGCCGATTAGATGCCAAATATATAATGAACAATTTCTGAAAAGTATTTTCAATAAGCCTGTAAAATTAAAAGCTTTTTGATCTGTCTATATCACTAGAACCATCAGCTATTTAGAACCACAGCTAACTGTAAAACTTATTTATTAAGTCAAAGTAAACAAAATACTTGCACATGTAGTCAATGAGGGGCATAACCCCTCTTCACTAATTAATGAGGGGACAAAAATTAAAGTTGCACAAGACACAAGTAAAGATGTCAGTAAATTCAGTAAATTTATTTTATAAAGATGCTTATTTGCAGATGACATTCGCAGGAAAAAATAGTATAAATAAAAATGTTGTTATTGCTGCTCAAGGATGAATAATTTTTCTCTTCTAGTCTAGTAAGTATGAAACACTACTTAAGCTGCTCCTAATTTGCCAGTAAATAAATATACGAAAAATATCAGGGCGAAGAATTAAGTTAGGAGTCGAGAATTTTCCAGAGGACGAAACTGCATCTACCAAGAGCCACACGGAGACTTTTTCCTGCCAGTCATCTGACGTCACCAAAGGTAAATTTTTACCTGGGTTTACGAACAAGCGAAAGCTAAAGCCGAGAGGTAATCAGCTACAGCTGCTTCCATGAGTATCAAATCCCTCCATAAGGGTTGAAAAAATTGGGAGTCCATCTGAGGAATTACAGCCAAGCAGTAGACTAGCTTGATCAAACACAGTCAAGTTTCCGATTTAAGGTCAGCTCATGGAAAGAATCATCAGGTCAAATGCAGTCGAAACCTCAAGGCAAGGAGGCCACTTAAGGATGAAGCTCAATAATTTACATCCTAATTACGAACTAGAGCCTCACAAAGTATCCCAATACATAAGTAAAGTCACTTCCGTAGTAGCGACTTTACAAGAAATATCAACACATAAACGCAGCCTCATCAGCACTATCTGTCAGGAAGCAACTATCAAGCAGAAGGTACATAGCTTTCAGCAGCCTTCAGCCCTTCCCTATCGAGTCAAATTAGACACTGAAGCTTTGTTTGCAAATGGTGTGGTTTGGGCGTGGATAGAAAAAATTGTAAAAGTCACCAACACCATAGCAGTTGCACCAGTAGCAGCACAATCAGCCCTAAGCAGGTTTGCAAAGTTCCTGCTTTGGCTGACACCATCTACCAAGTTTAGTTTGCTCATAGCTGGGAAAATGACTCAGTTGTCAGCCAACACCAAGCTAGACAAACTCAAGCATCTCCAGAAACTGCAAAAGCATCTGACAACTGACTGGAGAAATCTCTAGCTGCGCCTGTTGATGGGTTGTGTCCTCCTTCAACATCCGCTACTTAAGCTTTACCGATATGTTCCTTGACCGATTTCACAACTGCTAACAGGCTAGAGCAGTTTTTCTGACCAATTGAAACATCAATAACCGAATAAACGAAACTGGTTTATTTCATCGCAGACAAAACAACACTATGAATCAAGATATTTCTAGCATTAGTAGCAAGTTAAATAAGACAATTCATCCTGAACAGTTTGACCAAGTAGTTGAAGCAATTCTTGCCGGCAAGTATTCCTGGGCATGTGTTTTAATGTTAAAGTTTTCTGGCTACAATCCTTTACATTACATTCCCTACCGCACCTACAATCGATTACTCAAAGAGAACTCCCAGGCTACTAGGCCGCAGCAGCAGCAAAATATCAGTATGCAAATTGCTAAACAATCTGCTGAAAAACGTTCTGAGACTAATCTTGCACCCAGCTGTTTAAGCAAAATTAAGGATTTGGCTTATCTGGATGTAGTCAGAAAACAGAAAGCAGAAATTCGCGGCGGTAGTATGGAACAGTGGCTAACAAAGCAAGTCCAAGAATATCAATCAATCCAGACTGAATTGACTCCAGAAAGTACTCAAGATTTTGCTTTGAAACTCTGTGAATTTAACTGAAATTCTATTGAATCAGTTGATACTGATTCATCATAAATCCATTTCCTAAACGCTTGCCATACAGTTGAGTATTGATAGTATGGCAGGTAATTACCTATGCAAACATATCTTAAAACTCATGAATAAAATTAATTTCAAGCATTCTTAATTAATTCTGCCAAAATGGCAAATATTTCTCGATAAAATTTTATAAATTATAGCTAGGAACTTAAACAGAGGTGACTGACAAGGTGTTTTCATGTTTTAGAGCATGAAATACATCTAACTGATTACTCAAGTAGTCAGTGTCTTTTGAGAGTAGATAACTTCTACCTAAAACTAAAAGTTCAACTGTTACTACTGGTGGTTCTTTTTCCTAGGAAGTCTGAGCTAAAGAATGAGGGGTCGGTGGTTCCCTCATTTTCGACTTAAAGGCGCTACTACATCGCCTATAAATGGTGGATGTTCTAACGTTCAAAAAACTTCCTTAACTGTGGTTATGCTTTAGCCCAAAACTCATATTTAGCATTACTCTCAGAAGTGGAAATAGAAAAAGTGACAGTTAAATTATGTTCATAGCTGGTAGAACTTATGGCTCCAACGCTTCTCTTTCATCTATTGTCATCCTAGTCCTCCCAACAGGATTATTTATGCTGTATAAATTGCTTATATATACAGCAAAGACTGGAAGCTCAAAACTGGAAGCTATTCCAGTTTTTTTATGTAACAAAAATTTTTAACACCGTTAGGAAATACAGAATAGATTCCTGACTGCTTATAGGTAGGTGTAATTAATTCATAGAGAATCGTAGTGTGAGTGTCTCGCTCATAAACATCTTATCTTTAAGCACCTAATTAGAGGTTGTTTGAAAAGTGGTTGGCTGTGATTTTAAGCACTAGGGGAAAACTTCTTAAAGTCCCCCTTTTCTAAGGGGAGCCACTGCGCTGGGCGGCTTTGCCGACTTGTAGCAAGTGGCGTGGATTTAGGGGGATATGAAACGTTTTGCTACCAACGAGAGAACTTTTAAAACATCCTCTTAGACAAGCATAGGTGGCTTCGTAGAGGTTAGAAGTAAGAGATTTGAGCAATTCAGCTTAAAGGATAGCATAAGCTATTTTTTAAGAGACAGGTAGAAATGAATGTCTTTAAAAGCTCAGATATGACTATATCTTGACAAATTTTAAGTAAGATATCGGTATTTTATCCGTAAAATATAAATATATCTCATACAACTTTATAAAAAACTTAAATTAAGTAGTCATTTTGGGGGTTGTAGTCAGTGAAATCCGCAAAAGTTTTTGATTTTATTTTACATCGCAATATTCTAAGCTATGAAACTAATGTTCAGTATTTTCTACAATTTATATTGATTTTTTTTGAGATAGAAATTTGATATAAAACATAAAAATATAATTATGGGGATTTATTTGTGTTTATTTATATTAATTCCTAAATCAGGATAATCTTTAAAGAAATTTAAAAAATCCACAGATTATTTAAAAGCATAAATACAAATGAATGACTTGTCAAATATATTTATTGAACCAGAAGAAATTGTCAACTTCCTCAAAAGTGAAATGAGTTTGAAGGAGGTATACCAAAATATTTTATTTAAAAAGGTGATCCTACAAGTAGCCCAAGAAAGAGGGATTACTGTGACTACAGAAGAAATTGAAGCTGAAGCAAATTGTCAGCGCCGTGAACAACATTTGGAAAAGGCTACGGATACAATAGCCTGGCTAGCGGATCAATTAATCTCCCCCGATGATTGGGAAGAAGGAATACGCGATCGCTTATTATCACAAAAATTAGCTGAGGCGTTGTTTGCTGAAGAAGTAGAAAAGTTTTTTATCAAAAATCGCCTAGCATTTGAGCAAGTTATCCTCTATCAAATCGTCGTCGAGTCAGAAATATTGGCGCAAGAACTGTACTATCAAATTGAAGAGGGTGAAATCAGCTTTTATGAGGCTGCTCATCGTTATGATATTGACACAAATCGCCAAAAAAAGTGTGGTTATGAAGGAACTATTTACCGTTTTGCTCTTCCGCCAGATATTGCAGTTATTGTCTTTAGTGTACCCTCTAAACAATTGATAGGCCCTATAAGAACTGAGCAAGGGTATCATCTTTTTATAGTTGAGGATTTTTTACCTGCGCTATTAACACCTGAAAGATATCAAGAAATTATCAATAATATGTTTAAACATTGGTTAGTGAATGAGCTAAATTATATGTTGAGTTTAGTATCACCTAGGTAACTGAGATACATCAATATGTCAAAGTCAATCAAGTTCACTACTGTCAACCTCTGAGAAAGCAAGCTACGTGTAGCATCTTTGACAGGAAAGGGTTATTATTTTTAATTTAGAATTTTAATAAAAATATTTTTTTCATTCTCTAGGTAGATACTAAACGCTTATTTATTTATGATAATAATCATCTTTATCTAAGTTTTTGATAAACAATAAGTTTGCATTTCTAGATTTAGTGCAATAAGAAATTTGTAATTAATGGATGTTTTTATTACAGATATCTTAATCTAATCATCGAATTTTGTATGGATCAATATAATTTGAATTTATTTATTTATTAAGTCCATATAAAGATTTAATGAAGATTCTATTTTTTTTGTAAAAAACCTAGGCGAAATGTAGGAGAATTTTTAAATAAATGACAGTGTATTAAGACGTAAAGTGAGTAACTGTCTCTTTTACGTTAGACTTCTCTTATAACGAGTTTCGGATTGATAGAAATCTACTAATGAGAAGATTGCTAATATTAGGCTAAGGGAAGTAGATTTATACTTAACACCTGACCTCAGCTACTTCTAAACTCTAATCTGTAAATCATGTTGCAACCTCTTTTTGATTAATTAAAACATACCAATTACAATATCTAGAGGTTGACCAATGAACCCGTGTTGTAGAGTTCAATAACATTCTCAAAATTAGTTTACCTAGAAGACTCTAACTAACTTTCCTACTACCATCAAACCGGGCAACTGGTTTAAACAGATATTAGTGTTAACCAGGCTTCAGGAAAGTCTGTGAATTTCTGGGATTAACCAGTAAAATTCACACTGCTTATAAGTGTTTTACCAGTCACATGAATAGATAATTAGCCATGAAAAGCTAATTGTGTTTGCGATGTTTAACCTCAAGTATAAAACTTTTGGTTACAGACGCAATAGCAAGAATTACCCACATTTTACAGTTGACGGCAACTGGTACGAATTATGTCACAATACTCTAGTCAAGACAAGGCTTTTGAAAGCTACGAAATGCAAGAGAGCAAGTTTTTAACACCTTTTCAACGCAAGGCTTTGTTAAAAAACTTACAAGCTAATTTACAGCCAGAATATCGACGACGGATTGAAATTATGTTACTTGCAGATGTGGGTAAATCTCAAACCCAAATCTGTGAAACGTTAGGTTGTTCGCAAGAGATGGCGCGGTACTGGATTGGGATAGCAGAAGCAGGTTTAGCGCACAAATGGAACGAGCGACCAATAGGTAGACCGAAGATTGTTAATCATCAATATATTGAACGCTTGAAAGAATTAGTCACCCATAGCCCTCGTGACTATGGCTATGCATTTGGTTACTGGACAGCTCAATGGTTAAGTAAGCACTTAGCAGGTGAATTTGGCATTGTAATTAGCGATCGCCACATTAATCGCCTACTTAAACAAATGGGACTTTCCACCAAACGCAAAAGTTCTCCTCCACCAGAAACTGACAATACCAAGGATGGGGCGATTACAATCGGCGACTTACAATCTAGCTCCGAAACAAGTTTACATTGGTCATTTAATCTGATGCAGACGAATAACTAAGATTTGGGGTTTGGTGTTTGTTATTTGGGGTTTGATAACAACTTTTGACAAATAACAAATGACAACTAAAAACTGACCACTGACCAATTAGCTATGGATTTGGATGCAAAGTTTTGGAGGTCAGGAAATGCCATCAGCCTTTTTTGAGCAGCAGTTAGCTCAACAACTCACCCAAATCTTGGGTGAGTCGTTGTCAGAGAGGGAAATTAATAGATGTCTGAAAGCAGCAGAAATCATTGAACCACCAGTAGCCAAGCAATTCTGGCAAGCAGCAGCAGCATCGCCGGGAATTTATCTAATTTTGGCGGGTAAAGTGAGGTTACTGGATAACTCTCATAACTTAATTACTACCCTAGGTGTGGGAGCATCATTTGGTGAACTCACCCTATTTCCAGAAGCTGAATTCATTCCTTACACCGCTAGAGCTTCTGTGAATTTAAAGCTTTGCTATCTCAAGCAAGAAGCTTTGCAAGAAGTGATAAACAACTCTACAAGCATCTGCGATCGCCTCAAAGAGCGTGCAGAAGTTTGGGATTTGCTGCTGCTGTGTTATCAAAACTCCCTACTCCCAGAGCAAACATCGGTGGAGGAAATACTTAAAGCCTTCTCCCTGTTTAAGCGGGACACTGTAGAAATTGGTACTCTAAGTACTCAGCTATTTAAAGATACTAAGCTTTGGCTATTGCAACGAGGAGAACTCCTACATGCTGATGGGCAAGTTTTGATACCTGGCAACATCTATGCAGTAACAAAGCATACAAGTTGGCAAGTGACGCAACCAACTATTATTTACAGTCTCAAGAACGCTGATTGGCAGACAGCACTACTATACTGGCCGCAATTAGCAGGGTTAATAGACTTTCAGCAGCGTCAAGCCAGAGTAGGGAGTGAGGACAAATCTTCTCAACCCCCAGTTCCTAATGTGATTGCGTTTCCACAACCAGAACCTGTAATTCCACCAAAGCAAAAGATTCGCCAAGCTTACTTTCCCAGCCCCAAAGTGACTGTGGGGCGTTGGTGGGGACGTTTGACGAAGCGGTATCCATTCTATGAGCAACAAAGTGCGTCTGATTGTGGGGCTGCTTGTTTAGTGATGATTAGTCGCTATTGGGGGAAGCGCTTGAGTGTAAATCGGCTGCGGGAACTAGCCAACGTTAACCGTAGTGGAGCATCACTTAGGGGTTTAACCACAGCCGCAGAAACCATTGGTTTTGCTACTCGTCCAGTGAAAGCCAGCTTGGATAAATTAGCACAACAACCCCTACCAGCGATCGCTCACTGGGAAGGTAAACACTACATCGTTGTTTACGAAATTCACAAAAAGCGGGTGATTGTTGGTGATCCAGCCCTTGGTCAACGTACCCTTACCACTGCTGAGTTTCTAGAAGGTTGGACAGGTTACGCGCTGTTATTGCAACCCACAGCCCAGTTTAAAGAAACCCAGGTAACAGTTACACCATTCTGGCAGTTTTTGGAATTAGTCAAACCCCACTCTCGTGTGCTGCTAGAGGTGTTTATCGCTTCCGTACTCATCCAGGTATTTGGACTGATTACACCCTTATTCACTCAACTATTGTTAGATAGAGTGATTGTCCAAGGTAGCACCCTGACTTTAAACACCGTGGGGCTAGGGTTAATCATTTTTGGTGTGTTCCGTGTCGCCATCAACGGACTGCGACAATATCTGCTCGATCACACAGCAAATCGAATTGGGGTAGCGCTGCTGGTAGGATTTATCAGACATACCTTTCGCTTGCCTTTAGCATTCTTTGAGTCGCGTTATGTTGGGGATATTATTTCACGCGTCCAAGAAAATCAAAAAATTCAGCGATTTCTCACCGGAGAAGCACTGTCGATAATTTTGGATTTGCTGACAGTGTTTATCTATGTAGGATTGATGTTTTGGTACAGTTCGGCAATGGCATTGCTGAGTTTAGCGATCGTACCGCCCTTTGTGTTACTAGCCTTGATTGCCACACCGTTTTTGCGCCGCATCAGTCGTGAAGTTTTTAATGCCTTAGCCAACGAAAATAGTTATTTGATTCAGAGCTTAACCGGCATTCGTTCAATTCGCTCTATGGCCATTGAACAAACAGTACGTTGGCATTGGGAAGAACTGCTCAATACTTTAACCAAGAAGACCTTTAGCGGTCAGGTAATTAGTAACCAACTCCAAGTTTTCAGTTCCACTATCGAATCTTTGGTGACTACAGGATTACTATGGTTTGGGGCATGGTTAGTGATTCAAAACCAACTGACAATTGGGCAATTAGTAGCTTTTAATATGTTATTAGGCAACATCATCCGTCCTTTCCAACGGTTGATAGTGTTGTGGAATCAATTGCAGGAAGTGATTATTTCCACAGAACGGATTAATGATGTTTTAGAAGCCGAGCCAGAAGAAGATTTACAATTTCAACCCCGTCAGTTTTTAACCATGCTGCGTGGACAAATTTGCTTTGATCACGTCACGTTTCGTTATCATTCAGAAAGTGATATTAACGTCCTAGAAAATCTCAGTTTTGAAATCCAGCCTGAGCAAACCGTGGCAGTTGTAGGGCGTAGCGGTTCTGGGAAAACTACCCTTTCCAAGCTGATTTTGGGTTTATATCCACCCACAGATGGCAAAGTTTTGATTGATTCCCAGGATGTGACGAGTATTTCCCTACGATCGCTCCGTTCTCAAATTGGTGTAGTCGATCAAGACACCTTTTTATTTGGTGGCACAATTCGAGAAAACATCAGCATCGCTCACCCAGAAGCCACCCTAGAAGAGATTATCGAGGCGGCGCAGTTAGCAGGAGCAGACGAATTTATCAGGCAACTGCCAATGGGCTACGAAACCCAAATTGGTGAAGGTGGTGGCATGTTATCAGGTGGACAACGCCAACGTCTAGCGATCGCTCGTGCTTTATTAGGAAATCCCCGCCTATTGGTGTTTGACGAAGCCACCAGCCACCTCGATCCGGAATCTGAGCGGATTATTCAGAACAACCTCAAAAAAATTCTCCAAGGACGCACCAGTCTGATTATTGCCCATCGCCTGTCTACTGTGCGGAATGCCGACCTGATTTTGGTTTTAGATCGTGGCTTATTAGTCGAAAGTGGCTCTCACGATGAATTAATCGCCAAAAAGGGTCATTATTTTTACCTCAACCAACAACAACTAGCCATCACCGCCTGACGTGTAGAGACGTAGCAATGCTACGTCTCTAAAAATCCCCCACGCCCAACACCCCGCCATAAACCATGCCAAACCCATCTTATAATTCATCACACGCCCTAGCCAAACCAGAGTCAGATGAGCGGACTTTGGTGGCAGACTCTACCGCCGTTGTGAAGCAGCAAATACAGGCAGCAACTAAAGCTAACGATTGGTATTACGGTACAGAAGAATTACTAGATGCCCTACCTAGGGCTTGGACGCGCTCATTACTGTATTTGCTTGTCGGTTTTGCATCCATCATCTTACCTTGGTCGATGTTAACCAAAGTCGATGAGACAGGCAGTGCCAGAGGGCGGATAGAACCCAAAGGAGCGACACAAAAATTAGATAGTGCAGTTAGTGGTAGTGTGATTGCAGTCAAAGTGCAAGAAGGTTCTACCGTCAAAGCTGGACAAGTTTTGGTCGAAATGGAGTCTGATGTCTTGCGAACGGATTTGCAACAAACACAAACAAGACTGGAAGGTCTGATCAATCGACGCGGACAATTAGAATTACTCAAAAACCAACTCATGTTGGCGATTAATATTCAAGCACAACAAAACCAATCTCAAGAATTAGAAAAAATCGCCCAAGTTAACCAAGCCCAGCAAAATCTAGACGCAAAACAAAGTGCCTACAACTTACAAAAACTGGAAAGACTAGCTTTAGTTGAGCAGGCTAGACAGAATATCAAATCTAGTGCGATCGAGCAGAAGCTAGCTAACAGTCGTTTGAGCAGAGATTCTGCCGAGGTGACACGTTATCGCCAACTTTGGCAGGTAGGTGCAATTCCCGAAATCAAAATTGTGGAATTGGAAAAGATAGCAGAAGAGAGCCAACGTCTACAAGAACAAGCAAAATCAGCTATCCAACAAGCCCAGTTGCGTTTACAAGAAGAGTCAAGCCGCTATCAGGCGGTATTGAATCAAGCAGAGGGAGATATTCAACAAGCCAAACTCCGTCTCCAAGAGCAACGCAGTAGCTATCAAAGCGTAGTGCAAGCAGGGAGACTAGCGGTGCTCAGAAGTGAGGAACAATTCAAAGACCTACAAACACAAATTACCGCTTTGCAGTCCGAAATTGCCCAAACTGGCAGCCAGATTACATCCTTAAAGATTCAGTTACATCAAAGAGTAGTGAGATCGCCTATTGATGGCACTATTTTTGAGTTACCCATTAAAAAGCCAGGATCTGTAGTTCAAACAGGACAAATGATCGCTCAAGTTGCACCCAAGAATTCCGCATTGATTCTCAAAGCCCAGATGCCTAGCTCACAAACTGGTTTTTTACGCATGGGAATGCCTGTCAAAATCAAGTTTGATGCCTATCCTTTTCAGGATTATGGAGTCATAGCAGGGCGAGTCAGTTGGATTTCACCTAACTCAAAAATTCAGGAAACTAATCAAGGCATACTAGAAACCTTCGAGTTAGAAATCTCTTTAGATCAGGCTTATATGCAAGCTGGTAGCAATCGCATTAACTTAGCTCCTGGACAAACAGCAACAGCAGAAGTAATTATCCGTCAGCGTCGCGTGATTGACTTCATTTTAGATCCATTTAAAAAATTACAAAAAGGTGGTTTAGAGCTTTAGCTATTACCGCATCTATCCTGGAATAGAGTTTTTACAAAAATAGGAGAACGGGCAATCAGGCAACAATCTCAATTCCTCATACCACCTTGCCCATTCCCTAACTTATTAAAACTACCATTAGATAGAGACGATATAGATGGCATCCGATAAATATGAAATAGATGCTACTAATTTCTGCTAAAGAATCTAAAAATCCACGATTGTAACTAAATTGAGCATCAGAGGATTTAGATTATGTCAAAAGTTTTACCTGTCTCGATTGAAGACATTCTTTATCATATCAAGCTATCTGGTCAAATTCCTCATATATTGGAGGCGATCGCTACTAGAAAAATCATTACAGATGCAGCCACAGCCGCAGGTATTACAGTTGACACAGAAGAACTACAAAAAACAGCAGATAGTCTCCGATTATTCCATAAACTCATCAAAGCAGAAGATACTTGGGCCTGGCTAGAAAAACATCATTTGACTTTAGATGACTTTGAAGAAATGGCGAAAAATAATATCCTCTCAGCGAAATTAGCCAATCACTTATTTGCTGATAAAATTGAACCATTCTTTTATGCTCACCAACTAGATTATATGGGAGCAGTAACCTATGAAGTCATCTTAGATGATGAAGATTTAGCTCTAGAACTCTTTTATGCCCTGAAAGAAAATGAAATTAGTTTCCAAGAGATTGCCCGTCAATACATCCAAAATCCAGAAATCCGTCGCGCTGGAGGCTATCAGGGAATTAGAAGCCGCACCGATTTTAGACCAGAGATTGCAGCAGTAGTATTTGCAGTTACACCACCACAGATTCTCAAGCCTATAATTACACCACTAGGAGTACATATAATTGCCGTTGAGGAAATCATTAAACCACAATTAGATGAGCCATTACGCCTCAAAATTATGGGAGATTTTTTTACAAATTGGTTAAAGCAACAAATTATAGATGTAGAAATTGTACCCCAGCTTGAGATGGAGACCAATTCTCAATCATCTCAGAATGTATTAAGTCAGACGGTGTAAATAATTAAAGGTTTGTAGTAATGACTTTAGTCATTTTTTCTTTTAGGATCAAAGTCCTTACTACGAGCTAGATGATAATTAATTATCAGCAAATTACCCAAAATCTTCAAGATTTTGGGTAATTTGTATCTTCCAACTAAATAGAGTTTTTATTCCTCACTAATAAAGTCATGATGTAAATTTTTTAACCACATTTCAAACAGCAAGTCCATAATTTTTTCTCTTGCTGATTTATTCAAATCTGAAGGAAACCACTTTTCCACTCTGAGAACGTAATACCCCAGTCTTGTTTGAATTGGACCAATAACTTCGCCTGCTTTAGCATTGACAATGCCTGCGGCAATTTCTGGGTTTAATTCAAGCAAATAGCGAATTCCCAAAAAGCCGCCGTTTTCTGAAGATAGTTTACTATTGCAATGCTCTAGTGCCAAAGCACAGAAAGTAGTGTTTCCTTGCCGCAATGTGTATACAATTTTCTCCGCAGTGGCAAGGTCAACAACCAAAATCTGTGACAGTGCTACCCTTCTGTAATTATTACGATTGGCAATGTAAGCATGGTCTACATACACCCCAAACAAATATTCTTTGAGCTTTTTCTCTAATAACAAAACTCTCATTCCTTGTGACCACTCTTCGGCCCGAATGCGTTGCTGGTCTAGCCAAGCTAGAGTTTCTATAGTTTCAAACAACTTATGCTCTCGTCGAAAAGTATCTCCAGTTGCTTGCCATTCCTCATCAGTCGCTGTGATTCCCATCTGTTCGCACAAAGTTACAATTATTACATCTCTTTCGGCTAAAGCAGCAATTTCCGCAAACTTTGCAGAACGTCGCAGATATGCCAGGATTTCCAGATCAGTTGCAGGCGGATCTGCCAATAATACTAATTTTTCTTGCTGTTTTTGATGGGCAAAGAAATCGGGTAATAAAGTCTGTGTTAATTGTTCTTTCATGACTGTTGAAAATTAACCTGTTGCGAGGTATAACCTAGAAATTAGAGCACAATGCCTATCTAGATCCCCGACTTTTAAAAAAATCAGAGATCTAGATATGGAGTTCTCAATTGAGATTATTTCATGGTCAGCAAACTCTTGTGTATTTAACTGAAGTTATATTTTTAATTACAAGAATTTAATTTGAGCCATGTTTACTACTATTCAGAGGAATCCAATTGGATTTAATGTTAACAACATCTGCATGATTTCTCTCTTGTTTGTTGCTATTGATCTTACCAAGTAAACAATTATTTTTGAGTAATCTGATGTATGTGCGGTAGGGTATGTATTTGATAGGATTATAGCCAACGAAATGGAGAAATAAAACACAAGCCCAGGAGTATTTACCAGCGAGAACAGCTTTGATAATCTGCTCTAATTGTTCGGTTTCAATGATTTTTTCTGAGGGTTGATTTGACTCGGAAACTTCTGGAGTCATATGATTGATTACCTCTAGAGTAAGTTTACAAATCCAATAGGATTGCTATATCCCTGCAAGGGAGTATAAATATCCTCAGAATTAGCATTCAGATATGGACGTTGTAATTCAATTTCTTCTAGGGAAAAATGTTGTAAAATTGATGCCATTCTGCCATGTGGTGTGTCATTATTTTGTTGCCAAGCATCAAGTAAAGCATTAGCAACAATTTGGCAACGGTTCGTCCCGAAACTTTCTTGTTCACTAAATTTGTGTGTTGGTTCTTCGGCACATGCTAATCCTGGTGCTAGCCATTTGGTGAACAAAGGAACTTCCTCAGAGAAATGTGATTGGTGTTCTAAATAGACCCTCTCTAAAACTGGGTGAATAGCTTCATAGTTACTTTTGTCAAAATACAGCACTGCTGAGTCATAACGTTCGTAATCTGAAGGGTTGTACAGAGTTTTAAATTTGAAGGCAACAGATATGGCGTTGAGTTGAGCAGTTAGACTGTTCATGACAGCAACTGCACCATCTGGACTGAAATTGAAGTAGATGCGAACGAGTTCTTGATTATTTTCGGGAGCACCTGCATTAGCTACTGCCATATAAAATCCGTTTTGCACCAGATTTTTAGGCAATTTAACTGCAACCAAGTTACCAACTCTGACAGATGGTTGTTGTGGTTGCAGGTGGCGTAAACTGGTAGATGCCAAACTGCTTTGTAAGCTATTGCGATCGCTTTCAATATGCAGTGTTAAACCACCTTTATGCACCGCCAAAGAGCCATCTGTTTCTTCCCTCACTACTTGCCAATCATGGTTGAAGTAGCCTTCACTCTGATTACTTTCATGCAAGCGATCGTAAAAACTAATATCTACACCAAAGAAAGTATTGTTTTCTAGATTTTGGTTCAATGCCACATTTGTCGCCTCTACACTAGGGGAGAGGGCACGCTTTAGGGAACCGTTGTAATAAATACCGTAGAGAAAGTTTCGTAATTGCAGACTCAACAACTTATTTTGCAGATCCGGAGGTAATTGCTGAAAGTGAGAGATTGTTGATTCTGGCAGTTCTAAGGGTTTGTAGCTGGGATGTTTAATAGAAGGCTTAGAATCAATTTGCAGCTGATTAATGATGTCGTGTAGTGATGTCTGCAAATGTTCGGGAATATATGACCATTGAGTTTGCAGTGAATTTAATAGTTGCATAAGAGTTTACCCGTGAATGAGGAGTTTGTGGGGAGAGACGGGGAAGTTATGAAGTACGTTCTGGCGTTAAGCGTGAGATAAGTGGGTGGGAATCAGGTCTGATGCTTGCTGACCGCATACTGTCGTTATTGACGCTTCTGGACGGCATAATAAACTTTTGGCGACTTGGAGTATACAGATACCGGAATTACCAAAGGTTTTTTGGTGTTGTAGCATTGCTTGGATAGCTCTAATCAGAGCTAAACCGCTAAATTGCATAACTCGTAGTAAGAAATCTGGACAACGCTCTAGAATTTCCGGGAAATGGGCCAAATAAGCAGTAATTAGGGCTGCAATCGAAGGTTGGAGTAGTTGTAGAGGTGTGGTTGCTAGCCGTAAAGACTCTTCGATCGCTATTGTTCGACCAGTAATCATACTATACAGCCAAATTTGTAGATAACTGGCGATCGCTGTCCCTAAATCATTAGCCGGATCTCCCCAAGTACCGCGTTCCCAGTCAATCAAGCGAATTATCGGCTCACCTTCACCTGCTGTTTGCCAATTGAGAGATAAAAGTATGTTGTTGAGCTTAAGATCATTATGAGTCAGACAACAGGGAGTAAAAGTATCACTCAAATGAGCGATCGCTTTTCCTAAACTGTCGTAACGTTGATAAAGAGCAAAGAATTTTAGCCCATCAGCCGGATACTTACCAAAGACTTCTGGGGTGATTCTATCCAGTCCACGAGTTAAGTTAGGAGTTTCTTGGCTTAATCTACTCTCGGTATTTCGGAAAAACTCCCGATATTCCTGACGCTCAAAAGATAAACGATGAATTGATGCCAAAGTAGTTCCGACTACTGTTGCAATTTCTGGAGGGAAAAAATTTAAATTCTCTCTGCTGTAAAAATCCGCTAAATCCTGATAGTTGCTCAGATAATTGAACACTATGATGGAATTTTCAGCATCAAAATGTATTGCTTCTGAGAAAGATGAGCGAATTTGACTAAATTCTGAGAATCTCTTTAAAAACTCATGGACTCGCCACTCTAGCAAAAATTCACCAGCAGTTTTACCTTCTTGGTTATGAGGCTCTTGCTTAACTAGGAGTTTCTCACCCTCTGGTAAGGTGAGTAATAAGTTAAAATTTTTGGCAGGTTTTAACTCAATCTCACTCAGAGATTGATCATGTTTAGCACATATACCTTGGGAAATCAGGTAGTCAAAAACATTTTGAGAACTCAGGATGAATGGTGGCATAGTCTTAAATAAATCACAAATTTCACAACTTTTTTTTAGTCTGGCAAGAATGTTTAGGTTGTAATTATGGTGTTTTAGCTACTAAGTTCTTGTCAGAAAATGAAGAAATTGAATGTCTGAAAAAACTTCACATTCAACTGATACTTTTAGTCTCAAAAGTATGCATTATGGTCATTATTAAATAACTGTAATAGTTCCACAATGCTATAGATAGCAAATACTATTAAGCCAAATTCAAGAAACTTGATCCCAAAGTTAAGCATTTGGCTCAGAGCGTAGTAATCACCACCATATACGACCATCAAATCCTGATCGTTCAGGTCAGATAGGAAACTTTCTGAATCAGAATATTGCAATTCAGAAATTATAATTTTTGCCATTGAATTGATTGGTCAAAATCGCCACTTATTTATGTAGAGCTAGAATAAATCATTGCACACTTAATCTAGCTCAATAACTAACTAAAATTTAGTAAGCAGAACTACTAAAGGACTTAACTAAGTGTCCAATAGCATCGATGCCAAAGGTGATAGCTCCAAACTCAAATCCCTTAATACCGTATGCTAAAACATCATCTGTGGCACTAGAAAAACCATTATAGTAACCACCATGAATGGAAACAGTATCAACGCTGCTCATTTCATTGAGGAAGCTTTCGGAATCTTGGAATAATTCAGAACCAGCGTTTAATTTGTTCAGATTAATAGATGCCATGATTGACTCCTAAAACAATTGTTATCTTTGCTAGAAAATGCAGGCGATTAAGCAATAGATAACTTAATCGCTCATGCCACAATTTCAACAGAGCTATTTAGCTCAGAGTGGAACTATTCGCTAGAGAATTAGTAAGCAGAACTACTAAAGGACTTAACTAGGTGTCCAATAGCATCAATACCAAAGGTGATAGCTCCAAACTCAAATCCTTTTAAACCGTAGTCTAGAACATCGTCTGTAGCATCAGAATAACCGTAATTACCACCATTAATGGAAACGGTTTCGACGTTGTTCATTTCATTGAGGAAGCTTTCGGAATCTTGGAACAATTCAGAACCAGCGTTTAATTTGTTCAGATTAATAGATGCCATGATTGACTCCTAAAACAATTGTTATCTTTGCTAGAAAATGCAGGCGATTAAGAAATAGATAACTTAATCGCTCATGCCACAATTTCAACAGAGCTATTTAGCTCAGAGTGGAACTATTCGCTAGAGAATTAGTAAGCAGAACTACTAAAGGACTTAACTAGGTGTCCAATCGCATCAACACCAAAGGTGATAGCTCCAAACTCAAATCCTTTTAAACCGTAGTCTAGAACATCGTCTGTGGCATCAGAATAACCGTAACCATAACCACCATTAACGGAGACGGTTTCAACGTTGTTCATTTCATTGAGGAAGCTTTCAGAATCTTGGAACAATTCAGAACCAGCATTTAATTTGTTCAGATTAATAGATGCCATGATTGACTCCTAAAACAATTGTTGTCTTTGCTAGAAAATGCAGGCGATTAAGTTATTTATTGCTTAATCGCTCATGCCACAATTTCACCAGAGCTATTTAGCTCAATGTTCACTCAGCTATTTGCTAGAGCTTAGTACTTAACATCGCTGAAGGACTTAACTAGGTGTCCAATCGCATCAACACCAAAGGTGATAGCTCCAAACTCAAATCCTTTTAAACCGTAGTCTAGAACATCGTCTGTGGCATCAGAATAACCGTAACCATAACCACCATTAACGGAGACGGTTTCAACGTTGTTCATTTCATTGAGGAAGCTTTCAGAATCTTGGAACAATTCAGAACCAGCATTTAATTTGTTCAGATTAATAGATGCCATGATTGACTCCTAAAACAATTGTTGTCTTTGCTAGAAAATGCAGGCGATTAAGTTATTTATTGCTTAATCGCTCATGCCACAATTTCACCAGAGCTATTTAGCTCAATGTTCACTCAGCTATTTGCTAGAGCTTAGTAATTAACATCGCTGAAGGACTTAACTAGGTGTCCAATTGCATCAATACCAAAGCTGATAGCTCCAAACTCAAATCCTTTTAAACCGTAGTCTAGAACATCGTCTGTAGCATCAGAATAACCGTAATTACCACCATGAACGGAGACTGTTTCGACGTTGTTCATTTCATTGAGGAAGCTTTCAGAATCTTGGAACAATTCAGAACCAGCATTTAATTTGTTCAGATTAATAGATGCCATGATTGACTCCTAAAACAATTGTTGTCTTTGCTAAAAAATGCAGGCGATTAAGTTATTTATTGCTTAACCGTTGACTCAATTTTTATTTATTTTGTTCAATAAAATCAAGTCATAGAGCTCAATTTACAAGACATAAATAGATGAAATATGTCTGGTTTTAATTTCTAGATGTTTATACAAAAACTGAGTTTATAAAAATATTTTGAACGAAAGTAATATCTATAGGATTAGTATTTGATTTTTGAACAACAACGGTGTGCGATCGCAAAGCGTAACGTACCCCAATCTTCGGGTGGTGTGTTAACCTTTGCCATAAAGCAACGCTAGTTCTTAACCTGTGGCTTCGCTGTTGGTCGCAATCCCTAATACCAATTCATGAAAACGCTGATGCAGACAAATTTCTCGCAGGGGCACGGCATTGCCGTGTTCTTACCAACGCTGCCTTCCCTACCTGTATTTCAAAAATCAAATATGAGTTCTATATATATCAATCTAGATATTTGAATTGATAGTTATTTTGCATTTTTCCAATAAAAAATCGTGCGTCTAATATTAACCCAAAACACACGATTTTCATGAGTATTATATTGTAATTGGTCAAACAGCGATGTTAAAGACCTAGCTGCTGTCGTAAGTCGCCAATTTGTGTATCTAGTCTATCCATCCATTGATTAAGAGTTGCATTCGTCTCACTAAATGAAACTGGCAATTCTTCATCTGAAGCTTGTACTTGTGCTTGTGCGGCAGCCCTTGCATCTCTTCTTCTGGTTCTTCTACCAGCATAGACTCTCATCGTTTCCCCAAGAGTAATTTCATGGATAAACTTTTCATCGTCATTAGGAGAAAGATTGGAGATAGTTATCCTTGCCATTTGCTTGCCTCCTTAAATAGTGGCATATCGATTCCTACGCTCTAGAAATAAAATTAACCTCAAAGGTTAGATTTACTCTCTTCTATTGTGAAAGACTCTAGGAGAAAGTCAATCTTTTTATACTGATTTATCAGACATAATTGCAGGAATTTTGTCTATAAAAGAGATGGGTTTGAGGAATAAATCTGTGATGTACCAAATCTCTATTTATAGATAGCAAGAACCCCGATTCCCTAAAAGAATTCGGGGTTCTGATGCTATATTTTGAGTAACTAATTCGTCGCTTGTGGTAGCGCAGCAGGAATTGTCACATCTATTGGTGTCACCTTCGCTGCTAGCCGTGTCAATGGTGGTTTAATAGCAGTTTGATTCCCCACAACCAAAGTTACTAAATTTTCTGGTTTGAGGTATTGCTTTGCTACTCGCTGTACATCAGCTGCTGTCGTTGCGGCTACAGCTTTTTGATAACGGAAGAGGAAATCAGCCGGATAACCGTAGTATTCGTAGCGCATCAAGCGTGACAACGTTTGGCTGGGGTCTTGAAAGTTGAATACAAAAGAGTTGAGAGTAGAATCTTTAGCAAAAGCCAGTTCTTTAGCTGTCACAGGTTGCGCTTGGATACGTTTGATTTCACTTTGCAAGGCTTTGACAAACTGCACGCTAGCATCAGAGCGGGTTTGTCCCCCAGCAATGAACATCCCTGGATAATCGAAACGGGGACTCCAGTAACCATATACAGAGTAAGCTAAACCTTGACGCGATCGCACTTCATTAAATAAGCGTCCACCAAAGCCATTTAACACCCCATTCAACACATCCAAGGGCGCATAATCTGGACTGTCGAACCTTCCGCCTAGATGTCCAATCAGAATACTACTTTGAGTTAGCTGTGGCTGATTGACAAAGAACACCCCACCTGCATTAGCGGTTGATACCTCTGGTAGAGGAGATTTAGAAATTCTGAGGTTACGCTTCCAGTCGCCGAACTTAGCTTGGATGAGCGATCGCATTTTCTTTGAGTCAAAATCCCCCACAATCCCTAAAATTAGATTATTGGGATGAAAATACTGCCCATAAAACTTGAGCAAGTCTTGCCGATTAACCTGATCTACTGTGGCATATTCCGTAGTCCGCGCATAAGGACTATCCTGTCCATAAATTAGTTTACGAAATTCCCGACTAGCAATATCATCTGGATCATCATTCCGGCGAGCAATTCCGCCCTTAGCCTGGGTTTTAGCCAAATCTAACTTTTCTTGAGCAAATATCGGCTCACGTAACACCTCAGCAAACAGCCCAAACACCGTTTCTAAATCTTCACTGAGGGATTGAAAACTAGCACTACCAGTAGCTTCACCAATACTAGTTTCCACCGCCGCCGCTCGTTGCTCCAACATCTCGTTGATTTGATCAGGAGAATGCTGCTTAGTTCCACCAGTCCGCATCACCGCACCGGTAAAACCAGCCAACCCAACCTTCTCTGGTGGTTCCAAACGGCTTCCAGTCCGCACCAACGCCGTACCACTCACCAAAGGTAACTCATGCTCCTCCATCAAATAGACAACCAAGCCATTTTGCAGCACAAACCGCTCATACTTAGGTATCTTAATTTCCGGTAAAGGTGCAAACTGCAACTCCGTGTAATGCTTCGCCGCCGCCGTCGCCACCCCAGAAAAGTTAAAAGTCAAAAGCAAAAAGGCAAAAGCACCCACCAAAGCATAAACCAACCTCTTACCATCTTGAATTTTCCACTTCATCTGCCTTCTACCCTTCACCATATACCTCTGCATACTCTCTTCCTCTGCGGTTAATTCTCTTACCCCTGTTTCGACAACAGCTTACCAATCGTGCGATTCTCAGACGTAAACGTCGCCTTCGCCACTCGCTGAACATCCGCCGGAGTCACCGCCGCAATTTGATCTAACTGCTGAAACAAATTCCGCCAAGAGCCAGTTTTAATCTCATATTCCAACAATTGCTGCGCCATGCCCATATTGGAATTGAGAGTACGCAATAAACCCGCCCTCGCCTGAGTTTTCACGCGCTGTAACTCAGTCTCAGTCACAGGCTCAGTTGTAAGTTTATCAATTTCCTTTCGCAAAGTTGCCGCTAACTCATCAACTGTATGGTTAGGGGCAGTCAGAGCATAAAATAACATGAGATTTGGGTATTTATCCCCAGGAAAGCCACTGAAACCTTGAGCATTGAGTGCCAAACGCTGCTGTTCTACCAAAGATTTATACAGCCTTGATGTCCGTCCATCACTGAGTAAACTACCAATGATTTCGTATACCACATGATCAGGATGGTTGAGTGCCGGACGGTGATAGCCTTCCAAATACCAAGGTTGGGAAGGTAGCTGTAAAGTTACTTCTCGCGTTTGGGTTTGCTTTGGTTCTGCTGGGAGATTTTGTTGTGGCTTGGGTTTAGCAGGATAGCGTCCAAAGTAAGTTTGTGCTAGTTTTTTCACCTCAGCCGGGTTAACATCGCCAACAATAGCGATCGCTAAATTACTCGGTACGTAGTAAGTCTCAAAAAACTTCTGGACATCTTGTGGCGTTAAGTTGCGGATATCTTCGTCATAACCAATCACCGGACGCCTGTAAGGATGCACTTTATAAGCAGTATCGATGAACTTCTCCACCATCATTCCAATAGGAGAATTTTCCACCCGCATCCGTCGTTCTTCTAAAATCACATCTTTTTCTTTATAAAACTCACGCCGAATCACAGGATCTAAAAATCGATCTGATTCCAGCGACATCCACAGTTCCAACTTATTAGCCGGAAAGCTATACAAATAACGGGTAGCTTCAGTAGAAGTATTGGCATTTAAACCCACACCTCCAGCTTGTTCAACAATTTGCCCCAGTTCGTTTTGCTTAACTAGCTTTACGGCTTGCGCCTCTAGTTGTTTAAACTCCGCCTGTAATTTGGCAAGTTGTGCTTTTTGTCCGTTGGTTTTCGCTGTTTTAATTTCAGCATCCAACTGTTCTAAGCGTTCTAGTAGAGGTTTTTCTGCTTTGTAGTCTGTTGTACCAATGCGCGTTGTACCTTTAAAAGCTAAATGCTCTAGAAAGTGGGCTACACCAGTTTGTCCATCCGGCTCATCCACACCACCGACATCAGCATAAGTCAGAAAAGAAACCACTGGCGCTTGATGTCGTTCTAAAACAATAAACTTTAAACCATTGTCGAGGCGAAACTCAGTCAACTGCTGAATCACCCGATCCAAATAAGGCTGAATCGAACTCGGAACTGGTTTTTGGGTTCTTGGGGTAGGAGGTGCTGTAGGAGTTTGAGCTAAAGCAACTTCTGGTAGCAACCCCCACCAAAGCATGATCAAAGCGAACAAAGTGACTAATAGCCGATGCATTGTGACAGATACTTGGGTTGACCAATCTAGGATAGTGTAAAAGCGATTGGGCTGATTCATATAAAGACAGTTGAAGTAAAGTTATACGACCTGAGAGACAGACTATTAGGGATCAGGCGTTAATCTTGTATTAAGCTTTCCGTGCTTTTTGTACTGGACGTTAGACAATAATGCTACAAGCCGTGTTCCGGAGATTTGGCAATAATTACTATGCGAGTTTTTAGTTCTCCTCCACCTTCAGAAGCACAAACACGTACCCGCATTCTGAGTGCGGCACAACGATTGTTTGCTGCTCAGGGTTTTGATGGTACTACCACCCGTGACTTAGCACAAGCAGCAGGTGTTGCGGAGGGTACTCTATTTCGTCATTTTCCCAATAAAAAAGCCATTTTGGTGGAGGTGGCAACTAGTGGCTGGGTAGAGATTCTCACAGATTTGCTCACGGAATTGAGTGAAATGGGGAGTTATAAGGCTGTAGCTCAAGTAATGCGCCGCCGGATGTGGAACTTGCAAAAAAATGCCGAAATGATGCGAGTTTGTTTTATGGAGGTGCAATTTCATCCAGATTTGCGCGATCGCATCCAGTTAGAAGTCATCACTAAGATGACTGATGTCGCAGAAGCTTTCTTTCAAACCGCAATGGATAAAGGTATCTATCGCCAGATGGATGCCAAACTTGTCGCCAAGGTGTTTTTGGGAATGTTTGCCGTCGCCGGGTTTTCAGACAAAACCGTCATGGAACCCGATGCTAGCCCCCAAGAAATGCAGCAAATGGCAGAAGGACTCGCTGATATTTTCCTCAATGGTGTATTAGCTAAGGATTAGGGCATTGGGCACGAATCAATTCAAAATTCAAAATTTGGACTCTTGACCCTTGACCCTTGACTCAGCACTCAGCACTGTTCTCGCTTGTTGAAACCACTGTTGTACTAGCTCGATCGCCGGACACAAATCTCGTCGCTGCATTGTGGCTACCTGCAACCGCATAATTTGTTGATGCAATCTGTGAGTGGGAGTTTGCGCCAACTGCGCCACCGAAGCAATACCTGCATGTAATAATAAACCGCTATATTGCGTTCCCACACTGGGAATACGTGCTAAATCAGCTAGCGCCACCCATTTATTGACATATTGAAGATTAATCTGTAATTTACTGGCTAAAGCTAGCCTCTTATCTGGCGTTTTGCCTTGTTGAACTAGCGCTTTTGTAGTTTTTATCCCACCACTTTGCAGTTGGGATATTTCTTCTTGGCTCAATCCAGGTAATTGCTCAATTGGCCAGTCGCAAGATGTGATGTTTTGGGGCATGGGGCACTTGTACTGAGCGTAGTCGAAGTATTGGGCATGGAAAGATAGGGTAGAAATCACTAATAATTTTTGACAGAAGTTGCATTGCAACATCTCTACCAAACTACAAACAACTAATTAATCAACTCTCCCCGTAAAACAGTCACCGCTTGTCCCGAGAGAAAAACGCGATCGCCACCGTCGTAGTAAATCTTCACTACGCCACCACGGCTAGAGGCTTGATAAGCTAAAAATTGATCTTTGTGTAGGCGATCGCGCCAGAAGGGAGCTAAACAACAGTGAGCCGCTCCTGTAACTGGGTCTTCGTTAATGCCTAATCCTGGTGCAAAGAACCGCGAAACGAAATCGTAAGGAGAATCAGAATTGGCAGCACTGGTGACGATTACATCAGCCATAGGCAACGTTTTCAATAATTGGAAGTTAGGCTGTAACTCTCGTACCAATTCCTCTGATTCCAATTCCACCAGATAGCCCAAGGAATTCTGATAAACAGATTTGTAAGGTACACGCAAAGCTTCTCTGAGTTCAAGAGGCGCAACTGTAGCTTGCGAGCGATTCACCGGAAAATCTAACTCAATCCAATCACCTTGCTTCTTAGCAGTCAGCACCCCACTTTTAGTATAGAAACGCGCCGCTTCATCAACTGAAAGATGCCCTTCTGACCATAGCACATGGGCACTAGCTAGAGTAGCATGACCACAAAGCGGTACTTCCACCGTCGGCGTAAACCAACGCAGATTAAACCCATCATCCTGTCTAACTAGAAAAGCCGTCTCCGATAAATTCATCTCCTGCGCTATGTTCTGCATCCAGCGTTGGCATAGCCCGCCGTAGGCATCGCCTTGGGTAGTCAGCAGAACACAAACAGCCGCCGGGTTTCCTGCGAACGGTCTATTGGTGAAAGCATCCACCTGAGTAATGATTTGTCCCATATCACCCTAATTCCCAGTTTTATATACTTATCGTGGCTGCACTCAAAAATTATGCAAGTTAGCGATTGGCAAATAGTTTTGTAGGTTGGGTGCAACGCAGTAAAACCCAACACTGGTTTCATTCATCATCTATATCTGAAAACAAAGATTCTAAATCTCGATAACCACTAATAATGCGAGTAACAGTAATTCCGTCTTGTCTAGGATAGTAAAATATAATGTAATCATCTACAAAAAAACCGCGTAGATTTGTGACAAGCTTTCCGTAACTCTTACCCATATTAGGAAAACTAGCTACTTATTTACACTTCTGGCGAATGTCATCAAAAAGCTTACTGGCTGCTTTTGGGTTAACGCTGACAATATATTCACAAATTTCATCTAAATCTTGAATTGCTGCATCGGAAAGTGAATAATTGCTCATTCAGAAGATTCCTCTGCAATTTGACGAATTTTTTCTTGTAATCTTGCAAATACAATTTCGCCGTCAGTGACTTTTCCCTTGACAATTTGTTCAATTCCTACAGCAATTTTTTGGCATAATACTCCAATTCGCTGTTCTCTTTCTTGTAGAAGTTTAAATGCTTCATTTATGACATCATTTGCACTAGCAAATCTACCACTTGCAAGCTGTGCTTGGATAAATTGCTCTAGTTCTGGTTTAATTTGTATGTACATATTCTTTAAGCTCAATCGTTAATACTTTTACCTTTGTTTTAGCAAAATGACACATTATTAGCAATGCTTGCCTCTAAGTTATTTCCTTAATGGTTACAAGAATTTTATCAAGCAAGTTCATAATTCTTTAATCCTGCTGTAATATGCTAATCAATCTCTCCTCTGCTCTAGTTAATACCTTACAAGAGCGTCGCCAACAACTAGCCAATTTGATTGATTTTCCTGCAATTCTCTGGTCGGGAAATACCAATCCCCGCAACTTCCCTGCCAATGTTTTTCCTTATCGGGCTAGTAGTCATTTCCTCTATTTTGCCGGACTGCCTATACCAAATGCCGCTATACGCTTAGAAGCAGGTAAACTAGAACTTTTCCTAAATGAGCCTGCACCCAGTAGCGCCCTTTGGCATGGTGAAATACCCAAACGGGAAGAAATAGCTGAGAAAATTGGGGCAAATGTCGCCAGACCAATGGCAGAATTAGAGTCTTGGGTAGAAGGTGCTGCGACGATCGCAACTCAAGATGCTGCCACATGGACACAGCAATCGCAATTATTGAATAGATGGGTACTGCCACAGAATCCACCCCAAGGAATTGATTTAGAATTAGCCAAAGCCATTGTTAGCTTACGCCTCACCCACGATGCCGGGGCTTTAGCTGAGTTACGCCAAGCTGCGGCGGTGACTGTCGCCGCCCACAAAGCCGGGATAGCGGCTACAGCAAGCGCCAAAATCGAAGCAGAAGTCCGGGCGGCGATGGAAGCAGTTTTCATTACCCATAACATGACCACTGCATACAACAGTATTGTTACCGTCCACGGGGAAGTTTTACATAACGAGCATTATCACCATCCCCTGCAACCAGGCGACTTATTGCTGGTTGATGTCGGTGCAGAAACGCGCATGGGTTGGGCGGCTGATGTGACTCGCACATGGCCAGTTTCCAGTAAGTTTTCATCTACCCAAAGAGATATTTATAATGTAGTGCTGGCAGCTCACGATGCTTGCATTGCTCAAATTCGCCCTGGTGTAGAATATGCCGATATTCATCTTTTAGCCGCTAGTGTCATCGCTGAAGGTTTAGTCGAGTTGGGCATTTTGCGAGGCTATCCCCAAGATTTAGTCGCCATCGATGCTCATGCTTTGTTTTTCCCCCACGGAATCGGTCATTTACTCGGTTTAGATGTCCATGACATGGAAGATTTGGGCGATTTAGCTGGGTATGAAGAGGGGAGAACCAGGAGTCATCGCTTTGGCTTGGGCTATCTGCGTTTAAATCGTCCTCTACGTCCAGGGATGTTAGTCACCATTGAACCGGGATTTTATCAAGTACCCGCAATTTTAAATGATGCCAATGTCCGCTCAAAATATCAAAATGTAGTGAATTGGGAGCGGTTAACGCAATTTGCTGATGTCCGTGGTATCCGCATAGAAAATGATGTTTTAGTCACAGATGAAGGCAGCGAAGTTTTAACAGCAGCATTACCGAGTGATGCCAATACTGTAGAAGATTTAGTATTGTAAAAATATAAAAGCCTGATTCACTGAGTTCAGAACCTTATTCATCAGTGTTGCTAATCGAGAGGTTATCATAGTGAGTCGGATTGTTTTCATCACCATTGGTTCCTTTGGTGATTTGCATCCCAAAATTGCGATCGCACAGGAATTAAAAAAGTGTGGTCACACTGTAGTGTTTGCCACCCACAAAGAATATCAAACCAAAATTGAATCATTGGGATTTGAGTTTCATCGAATACGCCCTGACAACAACGCACTCAACAATCCTGAAGAGATGGCGCGGATGATGGATTTGAAAACAGGTACGGAGTATGTCATCCGCAAATGGGTGTGTGCGAATTTACGGGAAACCTACACAGATTTACTCAAGTCATTCCTGTGTTTCCATTTTTAGCTAAACTGCGTGGGCTGGGTGCGATCGCCAACCAGGGCATAATTCAACTATCAAAAATAGTCGCTAAATCTTGGGCGGAACCAATTCACCAACTACGACGCCTACTCAGCCTACCTCCGCTCGTTGGCAATCCCTTCATTGATGATAAGTATTCTCCCTACCTGGTGCTGGCAATTTTTTCCCGGAGGCAATATGTAGCAGCACGAGTAGCCAAGCATTTACGTGAATTGTTAGAAAAACCTCACTATACAGCTAAAGCAACAGCAATCGGACGTATCATTCAAGCGGAAAATGGGGTTGATGTGGCGTGTGATGCGATTGAAAAACAGCTGCAAGCTTAGTAGTAAGATTATTTCCGCCAGTTTCTTAAAAATGACAAAATCTGCTCTGCGATCGCAGATGGAATTTTGCAAGTATGGTAATTTAAAAGATTATTATCACTCTGCGTTTAAATATTCCCATCGGTGAAAACAGACAGCATATTTTATCGCCTATTTCAAGAATTCCCCGACATCTTCTTTGAGCTAATTGGCAATTCTCCCGAAACTGCCACAGGATATCAATTTTCATCAGTTGAAGTCAAACAAACCGCTTTCCGCATCGATGGTGTATTTCTTCCTGAAACAGGAGAACGCCCAATTTATTTTGTTGAAGTCCAGTTTCAAGCAGACGCAAAAATTTACTCCCGGTTATTTACAGAAATTCATTTATATCTCCGCCAAAACCAACCAGAGAATGATTGGTTAGCTGTGGTTATTTACCCAACTAGCAGCATTGACACAGCAAAAACCACACACTACCGCGAGTCCTTTACTTCCGGTAGAGTCACCCGTATTTATTTAGATGAGTTAGGAGAAACCGCATCTCTACCCCTTGGCATTGCTACGATTAAATTAATCATAGAAAATGATGCAATCCCAGTAGCCAGGGAGTTAATTACTAGAACCAGCCAGGAAATTGATTCAGTACAGCAACAGCAACAATTATTACAAATCATTGAGACGATTTTGGTTTATAAATTTCCCAGTATGAATATTGAGGAGATACAGGAAATGTTTGGCTTAAGTGATTTGAAACAAACACGAGTATATCAGCAAGCATTTGCAGAAGGCGAACACAAAGGTAGACAAGAAGGCGAACACAAAGGTAGACAAGAAGGTAGACAAGAAGGTGAACGAAGAGGAAAGTTACTCGCTGTACCAGCAATGTTAGCGGCTGGATTGACTGTGGAACAAATAGCACAAGCTTTAGGTTTAACTGTGGATGAAATCAGGCAAGCTACACAACAACCTCCACAATAAGCAAGGAGATAGAAAAAAGGTTAAGTATCCCATTGCTACAGTCGGGGTGAAAACTACTAAGCTGGTAGATAGCACGTTAAAAATCTCCGGGAAATTCTGAATCGTAGTAGCTGCGGCTCAGATTTACCCACCGGCTAACTACCTGTAACGACATTACTATGTTTGATGCTTTATCTGACCGTTTAGAAGCCGCCTGGAAAAAATTGCGGGGACAAAATAAAATCTCTCAATCCAACATTCAAGACGCTTTGCGAGAAGTACGCCGCGCTTTGTTGGAAGCGGATGTTAACCTCCAGGTGGTCAAAGATTTTATTAATGAAGTCGAAACCAAGGCACAAGGTGCTGAAGTGCTCGCTGGCGTGCGACCTGACCAACAGTTCATCAAAATTGTTCACGATGAACTGGTGCAGGTAATGGGGGAGGAGAATGTTCCCCTAGCAGAAGTAGAGGGACAAACCACCATTGTGCTAATGGCTGGGTTACAAGGTACTGGTAAAACCACAGCTACGGCTAAGTTAGCCCTACATCTGCGGAAACTAGAACGCAGCTGTTTGTTGGTGGCGACAGACGTATATCGCCCAGCCGCTATTGATCAGTTGATCACACTAGGTAAGCAAATTGACGTACCAGTATTTGAACTGGGAAGTGACGCTAATCCAGTAGAAATCGCCCGCCAAGGTGTCGAACGCGCTAAAGCAGAAGGTATTAATACAGTCATTATTGATACTGCTGGTCGTCTGCAAATTGACGAAGACATGATGGCGGAGCTGGCCCGCATCAAAGAGACAGTCCAACCCCACGAAACACTGTTAGTGGTGGACTCCATGACTGGTCAAGAAGCTGCCAACCTGACCCGGACTTTCCACGAACAAATAGGAATCACTGGCGCAATCCTCACAAAGTTGGATGGTGACAGCCGTGGTGGTGCGGCGTTGTCAGTACGGCAGATTTCGGGTGCGCCAATTAAATTTGTCGGTGTGGGTGAAAAAGTCGAAGCCCTGCAACCTTTTTATCCTGAACGGATGGCATCGCGGATTCTGGGAATGGGCGACGTGCTCACCCTAGTAGAAAAAGCTCAGGAAGAATTTGACTTGGCAGATGCCGAGAAAATGCAAGAGAAAATTATGTCGGCAAAGTTTGACTTTACCGACTTTCTCAAGCAACTGCGCCTGTTGAAAAATATGGGTTCTTTGGGAGGCATCATCAAGATGATTCCAGGGATGAACAAGCTCTCCGACGACCAGCTAAAACAGGGAGAAACCCAGCTCAAGCGCTGTGAAGCGATGATTAACTCAATGACTCGCCAGGAACGCCATGACCCCGATTTATTAGCCAGTTCTCCTAGTCGGCGGCGACGGATTGCATCTGGTTCCGGCTATAGAGAGTCAGATGTGAGTAAATTGGTGGGTGATTTCCAAAAAATGCGATCGCTCATGCAACAGATGGGTCAAGGTCAAATGCCTGGAATGTTCGGCGGTGGCATGGGCGAAGCCTTTGCTGGTGGAGGTAATCGTCCCCCCGCCCCCGGATGGCGGGGCTATCCCGGCGGCGCCAGCACGAAAAAGAAAAAAACCAAAGATAAAAAGAAAAAAGGCTTTGGTAATCTTTAGTCATTGGTTATCGGTTATTAACTCCGAACAAAGGACAAACAACTACATAGCAGCAAATGCTAGGCAAGTGCTAAAATTAGCATTTCAGCATAACCATAAACAGGAGAATGATTCTTCAACCATGATCAAACTGCGCCTCAAGCGTTACGGTAAAAAGCGGGAAGCAAGTTACCGCATTATCGCTATCAACAACCTCGCTCGCCGCGATGGCCGTCCCCTAGAAGAACTGGGATTCTACAACCCCAGAACTGATGAAGTGCGATTGGATGTTCCTGGTATCGTCAAGCGACTACAACAAGGCGCTCAACCCACTGACACCGTCCGACGCATCCTAGTAAAAGCCAATGTTTTTGAACAGGTCAGTGCCACAACAGCCGCATCATAATTTCGGAACCCAGTCTTCTACAGCTAGTCCCAACTATAATCAGTTGGTACGATTTTTGGTGCAGCCCTTTTTAGAATCTCCAGAGTCTTTAAGCGTTGATTGTGAACTTTCTCACACGCTTCATAAAGCTTGGATTCGTATTGCTTTTGACAGCACAGATAAAGGGAAAGTGTTTGGTCGGGGAGGACGCAATATACAGGCGATTCGCACTGTAATTGCTGCGGCTGCTGAAGCTGCTGGACAATCAGTGTACCTGGACATCTATGGCAGCACCTCCTCTAGTAGAGAAGGTGCATCTTTTGATGAAGATAGGGAAGAGCGATTACCAGCGCCAAAATCCCGAGAACAACGTGGAAATATCCCTAGACCTATTGCTAAACCCCGTTCCTACTAGTTTCAACCTCAAGCGGAAATCTGAGCGGCGGTGGCTAATCCGCTCAGATATTCTCAAAGGTTTGATGATGATCTGTGTTGATCTAAAAAAATCTGGGGAATGGGTAAAAACAGCTAAATTTGCTAGGCTGGCATTGGTGAAACGAAATCTCGTGTAACTATAAAAATACTCGAAATCCTTTTGAGGATTGAACAGATGGGTGTTTCCTATCAAGAGCAGCGATCGCTATACTGTATTGCAGTTAGCGATTATTATCTATAACTCTGATTTTCTCTGCCAGGAGGTGAAACCAGGGAGTGGCTGAAATCCGTTTAGGTGAAAACGAGTCAATAGACTCGGTACTAAGACGTTTTAAAAAGAAAATTCAAAAAGCTGGAATTTTATCTGAAGTTAAACGCCGAGAAAGATACGAAAAACCAAGTTTGCGTCGTAAGCGCAAAGAAGAAGCCGCACGTAAAGGTGCTTGCTACTAAGTTGTTTGTAGTAAGGACTTGAGTCCTGATATTTTAAGTGCTGAGGTGCTTACTACAAACTTTAAAACCATTGTGATATCAAACCTAAAAAAAGTAGAGATGCGATCGCATTTCTATGTTCCCTTCATCGAGGGGATGGGAAAAAATAAAATTGCGCCTTTGTGTGCTTTAGGGAAAAAATTTAACTTTGTCATTAAATGCTGCTCACAGATAAAACAATACTATGGCAGATGCTTTAAAAATTCAGCTGCCGAATGCTTCCAGTGCGATGGCTCTGGCAGGAGATGGGGAAGAAAATTTGAAAACCCTATCCGAGCAAACAGGAGCCGTTTTGGTGCTGCGTGGACAAGATTTACATATTGCTGGCACCGAAAACCAAGTTGATTTAGCTGCTAAATTGGTGCGATCGCTAGAATATCTCTGGACTCAAGGTAATATGATCTCCAGTGCGGATATTTCTACAGCTCGTCAAGCTTTAGATAGCGATCGGACAGCAGAACTACAAGATTTACAGCGAGATGTCCTCGCTAGAACTCGTCGGGGTGAAGAAATTCGCGCCAAAACTTTTCGCCAGCGACAGTACATCGACGCCATCCGCAGGCGTGACTTAATTTTCTGTATCGGGCCGGCGGGAACTGGCAAAACTTTTCTCCCCGTGGTTGTCGCTGTACAAGCTCTTCTCGCTAATCAGTTTGAAAAGTTAATCTTAACTCGTCCCGCCGTCGAAGCAGGTGAAAAACTAGGCTTTTTGCCAGGAGATTTACAACAGAAAGTTAATCCCTATCTCCGCCCACTTTATGATGCCATCAATGAATTTATTGACCCAGAAAAAGTCCCCAATTTGATGGAACGTGGTGTGATTGAAGTTGCACCACTTGCCTACATGCGGGGACGTACCTTAAATAATGCTTTTGTCATTGTGGATGAAGCCCAAAATACCACACCTGCTCAAATCAAAATGGTTTTGACTCGTTTAGGTTTCCGTTCGCGGATGGTGATTACAGGTGACATCACTCAAACTGATTTACCTACGAATCAACAATCAGGTTTAGCAGTGGCTATACAAGTTTTAAAACATGTTGAAGGCATTGCCTTTTGTGAATTTTCTCAAAGAGATGTCGTGCGCCATCCCCTAGTTCAGCGCATCGTCGCTGCTTACGAAAAGTACGAAAGTTAGTAACGCTTTTCTTGTGAGATGCTCCGCAAATACGGAATTCAAAATGCTTGTATGGCAGGCTTTGGGATAATTATTAATGCTCTATTTACTTCCACTCTGTTGTACTAAATATTCATCATTGCCTAAAGACAAACGACAAAGGAAAAATCAGAAATGACAACAACATTAAAAGAATTTTTGGCAACCTGCGAAAACTTAGGAACCTTGCGTTTAATTGTCACTAGCAGCGCTGCTGTCTTAGAAGCAAGAGGCCAATTACAAAAGCTATTTTATGCAGAGTTACCCAAAGGTAAGTATGCGAATATGCACACCGAAGGTTTTGAGTTTCACTTGAACATGGATAAAATTATGCAAGTGAAATTTGAAATAGGTGAAGCTAAAAGAGGTAACTTCACAACCTACGCTATCCGGTTTTTGGATGAAAAACAGGAACCAGCTTTAAGCCTATTTTTACAATGGGGTAAGCCAGGAGAATATGAACCGGGACAAGTAGAAGCTTGGCAGTCTCTGAAAGAAAAGTATGGGGAAATTTGGCAACCTTTACCAGCAGAAATTTAAAACTAGGAATTGGGAATTGGGCATTTTTTCATCCCTCATCCCCAGTTCCTAATCCCTACAATTATTTAAACTGCGTAAACTCAAATACATCGTAATTACCACCACGGAGAACAGATTCTGTATGTTTTCCTTGCAATCGCTTACCAAGAGTTTCTTCTAAAGCACCCCAAACAGCACCAAGAGTATAAGTACATTTACGTGGTGAGCCTAAAGATTCTCCCGCAGAACATAAAGTTTCGGAAGTGTAAACTTTAATCACATCGCCTGCTGTTTCAGCTTTGTTCACTTCACAGAGACAAGTACCATCTTTACCTAGAGCTAACCCCAGTTTGTAGACAATATCTTCTAAAGTCAAGTTCGCTCCTACTAAGCCTAACTCTTGTGCCAACTGTTTACCACGACTACGACCTGCGGCAATTAAGGCGATCGCAGTTGCTTTTTCGCCCAAAGCTTCTTCCATACCTGTAATTGCTGCTTTGAAGCAGATAATACTGCTGAAATCTCCCAACCTCGGACGCAACATCTACGACACTCCTACAAATTACGGTAAAATTTATGTTGAATTTTGGGTTGATTCTTGGAGAAATTTAGCATCCAAAAATCTGACTATAGGCTATTTCCCATTGATTAGTTAAGCTACTAAGGGCGCAATTTGAGAAACGGCGCGTTTGATTTCTAAAAACAATAAGCCTTGTTTAGCAGCCGCATTAGATAGAACTAATAAAACTGCATCAGGGCCACAGCTAACTACGACGCCAAAGCCTTTTTCGCCTTCGACAACAATCCGGTCAATAGTACCGCGAACTAACTCGCTACCAATACGTTCACCTAATGAGAGCATGGCTGCGGACATCGCAGCAGTGCGGTCTTCATCCATGTCTGTTGGGAGCACAGAAGCTAAAGCCAGACCATCAGGACTGACTAAAGCCGCACCCTGTACATTGGATGTACCGCTCACAAAGTTTTGTAAAACCTCTTGTAGCATTGAGACGTTAATCATGGCTATTCCCTCAGTAATTTTTGGTAAAAGAGATTGACTAGTTTCAGCTAATAATGGCTGTAAATTGCTAGACGAGTGCAAATTTTCGCCTGTCTCCATGAACATTTGGCGAAATGTTCTTGAGAGTAGCTTGAGGATATTGCCCAAATACATCGAGGCTCATCAGCTCCCTACAATTTGGAGGTTTTGGTGATTTCTTGGATGAGTGCCTGTAAAGCCGCCCTGACTGAAGCTTTTTTGGTAGTATTCACAACTATTAGTGTATTTTGCACTCCCAAAGCGATCGCTATTTCTTCTGCACCCAGAGCACCTGGACAATCTGTGTGAGTCAGTCCGATCAGCATCGGTATTTGTACCCTTTGGTTGATGAAGTCCAGAATTTCACTACTGTAGTGGAAATGCTGTGGGCGGTGAGCAGCGACTAAGAGAATGTAAGCATTTGCTCTGTGAATCAGGATATCCCACATAAAATCAAATCGGGTTTGTCCTGGTGTGCCATAAAGATAAAGTAATTGATTGGGTGTTATGGTGAGATGCCCAAAGTCCAAATCTACCGTAGTTTGAGCCTTGATATTGGCTATTTCATCTGTAGCTTTTTTGTCAGTATCAACCACCTCTATGTCACTAATAGTGCGAATAAAGCTTGTTTTTCCAGCACCTACGCCACCTGTAATCACAATGCGTAGGTTGTTCATTTAAACCTCCGCGAGAAAACTACCTCCACACCTCTTCAGGATAGGTAAGGTAATTATGAATTTGTGTTTATTTAGGGTGAAGGCAAGTTGAATTGCCCACATTGACCTAACAAGTGCAGATAAATTCTTAAAGCACATTAGTAGTTTTGATCTGCTTCAGGAACTTTGAAAGAAACTGCCTTCTACAAAGATGTAATCTGTAGATTAATTACATCTGGTATTCCACACCCTTGAATTTTAAAGCCTGTATTACATGGGATTGTACACCAGTATTAATTTACTTTTCAAATAAAAAATGATTGTATTTTCTTATGAAATAAATGTATAGCATAATACTCACTTTTATTCTTCAATTTATGCCTCGCCAAGAGGAAAGACTTCTGAGTGGAGCTATTTCAGCAGAAAAAATAGAAGTCATGTACTGTTGATAAGGCAGTCAAACCAAAATACTTGATACTACTTAGTATAAAATAGTTTGATATTAAAGCATTTTTTAAGCCTAGTTTATTCAACAAGCATTAATATATGATATCGAGTAAAGCTGAAGCAAATTTTTCTAGATTTTTACTTTGATTGCAGTTGGTATTGATAGCAATTAGCTAATTCTTGAATCAGCGTGATCAAAGCTGCCTTAACTGATGCTGTTTCCGTAGCATTCACATTGATTAGTGGTGGACAGTCAGACTGATCCAAAATTCCCAAAGCTAAGGCGATATCTTCTATTTCCCAAGCGTCTGAACAATCAAGATGAGTCACCCCGATCAGATAAGGAATTTTGACTCGTTGTTTCATGAAGTTTAATATCTTGCGACTGTTGCGGAATTGCTCAGGGCGGTGAGCATCTACTAGTAGGATGTAAGCATTAGCTCTCCGAATCAGGATATCCCACATAAAGTCAAAACGAGTCTGTCCTGGCGTACCATAAAGGTGCAACGCTTGACCTTTGCCTATGGTGAGGAGTCCAAAGTCCATAGCTACAGTAGTTTGAGCCTTAATCTCTGCTGTTTCATCTGTAGCTTTCTTGTCAGTAGCAACAACTTCAATTTCACTAATGGTGCGAATAAAGCTCGTTTTACCGGCGGCTACACTACCTGTCACCACAATACGTAGGATTTCCATCAAGTTTTACTCCTTAAAAACCCAACCAGATTTTGTAAAAAGGCTGCATCTACCTGTTGTGTTTCTGGTGCTGGATGTTTTTTGGATTCCACAATAGAAGAATTCAGCCAGCTAAAATCCAAAGGGTAATCATCCAAATCTGGTGTAGATGTGATCACGGTAACTTCTTCCAGCAATCCAGCCAGCATTAACCGAAAAGCAGCTTGCTGAACTTTCACAGTTGCTTGATTGAGTTGAGAGGCGATCGCATTAATAGAAACACTACCATTAGCAAATTCCCACACCTGCCACTCAAACGCATTTAAGCGCAGATTTGGTTTAGTTTGCGTAATACTTTGAATACCAGAATCAGCATCTGGGAGTGCATCAGCCATTACCCCCCAGTTTTTCAATACTCTCAAAGCCATCAGCGCTACTTCAATTGCTCTCAGGCTTAACCCCGTCATCTCTTTCCAAGGTACAGTGGCTTTGCTATCAAATTTAAATACTCCCTTTTGAATTTCAAAAAGTTCTCGTACCTGCTGGAGTTGACTAGCAAATAATAGGTTTAGCTGTTCTGCACTCAACATCTCTTGAGTTTTCAAATTCAACCCTAGAGGTGTTGTTGATGCTACCGTATGCAGTTGTTGTAAATCCGGCTGGTTTAACCATCCTCGTTGGACAATTTTAGATGCTAAACCCCCACCATTTAAGCGATTAGCAGTAGCGACAATCCGCCCCTGTTTGAACCAAATATAATAGTAGTGAGATTTAGATCCTGGAGCATAAATGTCTGGTAAGGTGCAGACACTTAAACAACCAGATTTGCGTCCTTGATCAATTAGCTGAAACAATTCAGCCAAGGAAAAATCCGTAAAAGAACTAGATAAACTCATTAGTTCAAAAGGTAAAGTATAAAAACTAATCTCCACAAGCTTCTGGGAGCATCTCAATGCAGATACAATGCTCAGATACTAGAATGCTAATGAGAACTACCCTGTGGGTTCTGCGAAGCAGTACAGTCCTCAAACACTCGATGTCTATGAATGGGGAACAGTAAACAAGAGTAAAGCTCTAACGCATTATCCGCAGAGTTGCAATCTATGAAGTAAATAATGTAGTTACCACCCTGATGGCAAAAAATATTTTGCCTATTTGCAGGCTTTATACCTGTTTTAGTCAAAAGCTACAAATGCTTTTGCTGATGCATAAGTAGAAGCATAAGTATACGCTGCAATTATTAAAATAAGTAATTTTACTAGTAAATTAATTTTTTAAGCAAAAAAACGTAAAATGCGTACTTATGCATGTATTTATTATTGCCAATACTGAGCTAATAGTATTTTGATTACCCGTATGACTGATATCACTAATTTTGAACAGCATATTCTCCAAGTCTATAGTTGTAACCCTTGATTGCAGGGAACTCTAGAAAAAAAATAAATTATGTGATTAGGATAACAGTAAGAATTAATACTTATATATTGAAAGCATTTTTTCGATTACAGAAAACTTTATTAGTTAAAAATTCCCCAATAATACTTATTTAAGGAGGGAATCTAATGTTTCTATTACGTTTATTTTTATACAGGTTAACTTTAATGTAAATAATGAAACATAATTTATGCTTCAATGAGTATTGAATCAAAAAATAATTAACATTTATTAATAAAATCGCCCTAATGCTTACTAACAAACTAATTTGGAGTGTTTGTTTGATATTTTTTTTCCTGCTAGGGATTGGAGACGCCAAAGCTGGAGAATTATCAGAACGACTGGCAAATTTTCCCCATTGGGAAAAATTAACCTTCGTAAAACCAGCCGTAGGTGATTTAGCTTATCCTGACTGGATGGCTGGTGATTGGCAGGTGACAAGTACTTTGGTAGATTTGGTTGCACCTTTAGCGCCAAACATTGTGACGCCAGGATTTGAATCTAATCGCCGACAATTAAATCAGCCTGTTAGTTTTCTGGTAAGATTTATTCCAGAACAACCATATGTACCTGCTTTAAAGATTCTGCCCAAAATAAGTAAAAATTTACCAAATTTAGTAGCAGATAGGGCATTTAATAGCTTGAATTTGGCACGGGCTTATTTAGGGGATAAAGCTGTGCTCTCAGTAAAAACAGACCCAGAATCGCCTAATCGTCAAATTACTTTATTGCGTGGCGATCGCCAGCTAGTCTCCATTGTCACGGCACGCGCTACGGAAACCACTGCTGATGGTAAATTTATCACTACAGAAGTCTTTCAACAACTTTTTAAAGGTAGTAGCACTCCCTATTTAAATTCGGTCGAGTCTACAACTGCTTATCTTCAACTAAAGACATCTCAACCGAAAATAGAAGCAGATCAGGTGACGGCCGTCTATCTTTCACCCCAAGATCCAGATTATTTTACTGCAAATTCTCAACCAGTAGCTCTTTATCGCTATCGCCTAGAATTTATTCGAGAATAGGGAATGGGTTATAGGGCATAGTGAAGATCAGGAAGACACGGTAGAAATAACAAATGACTTTGGACTCTTGATTCTTCACAAATAACAAAACCTCGTTTAACTCTTGACTACAATGTAGTATACATGTAGTATAAGATTCCAAGCTCAAGCTCGCGCTCTTGGAAGGTGTGCATCATGGCAAAATTCCGAGATATTCTCGATTATTTTCGTCCCTACTGGGGGCTGAGTATTTTCAGTATTACAGCATCCAGCATTTACGAAGTGATAGATTTGGTTGTGCCTTATGCGATCGGGCAAATTTTAAACATCTTGTCTGGTCAACAATTAGACAGACCAATTCAAGGAGCGATCGCCATTCTTTCCAATATTATCAATTATCCAGCCAATCAATTCCTGTCTTTAGGGGTATTGCTGGGTTTAATTTTTGTAGTTACTGTATTGAGAGCACCAACTGAGCCTTGGCTAACTAGTTGGTTCCACTGGGATATAGCCTTAAGGGCACGTCGAATTCAGAGTCAAAAAGCCATAGAAAAAATTCTCACATTACCGTTAGAATTTTTTGACGAAAATAACCCTGGTAGAATTTCTGGGAGAGTAGCTAGAGGTGTAGGTAATCACACTTGGACTTATCCCGAAATTGCAGGACAGATGATTCCCAAACTGTTTCGAGTCTTAGCAATTTTCGTTTGTATCTGGTTTATTGAATGGCGAATCGCCATTTTCTTTTTGATTTCATTTGTGATTATCCTCGGTTTCAGCTTAAGGAAATTAAAGCGACTAATTTGGCATGATAATCGTTTAGATAAGTATGCAGAATCTACAGAAAGCCGGACTTCGGAAATTATCACCAACATCAAAACCGTCAAGGCATTCGCCACAGAATCTCAAGAACTGAAACGGCAAAATCAAAGGTTGGCAAGAGAACTCACAGTAGTTGATTATCGCATCCACAAAGGTTACGTCAAATTAGGTACTTTGCAACGTACTTTAGTTCAATTTGGCGTGTTCATGGTATTAGGTTTAACCTTGGCAGCAACAGCAGACGGCAAGATTTCTCTGGGTCATTTCGTAATGACCTTAACTCTTTCTAGTATGGCTTATGCTGAGATTCAACCAATTAGTACTTTGGCAGAAGTCTTTGCTCGGCGCTATCCTTCTATGTTGCGGTTTCACGAATTCCTCCATGAACCATCTGTAGAGGATGGAGAGAGGTTGTTACAAGAGGAATATCAGGCAGAATCACCTTATAAATTCACGGGCAAAGTAGAGTTTTCTCATCTTAGTTTTGGTTACGATGCTGAACGTACAGTTTTGCAAGATATCAATCTCCTGATTGAACCATATCAAACAGTAGCATTGGTAGGGCGTTCTGGTTCCGGCAAATCCACCTTAGTGAAGTTGTTGTTGCGGTATTTTGAACCTCAAACAGGTCAAATTCTCATTGATGGTCAAGATATTCGCACCTTGGATGTGGGTAAATATAGAAGGAGATTGGCGATCGTTCACCAAGAAGTGGACATTTTCAACGGTACTTTGTTAGATAACCTCACCTATGGCAGACCAAATGCTAGTTTTGAGCAGGTTCAGGAAGCTTGTAAAATTGCCAGAGTTGATGATGTAGTCCAGCAGCTACCCCAAGGTTATTACACCGTTGTGGGCGAACGTGGTGTCAGGTTATCAGGTGGACAAAGACAGCGTTTGGGAATTGCTAGGGCGTTGTTAGTCGAACCAGATGTACTGGTGTTTGATGAGGCTACCTCCAGCCTAGATTACGAGTCTGAGCGTTCCATTCAATTAGCAATGCGATCAATTCAGGGAACTCGCACTACAATCATCATTGCCCACCGTCTTAGTACAGTGCGGGAGGCCGACAAGATTGTGGTTCTCGACCAAGGAAGGATTGTAGAAGTAGGTAGCCACGATGAACTACTACGTCAAGAAGGAATTTACCGCCGCTTGCACTCCTTGCAAGAAACCGGAGAACTCCTAAGTTAGGGCATGGGGCACGGGGAAAAGTAGCTTCCTTATTCATCAGGAGTACACAGAACAAAGTCTTAAATTCTTCCCTTCTGCCTTCCTTCTATCAGCTATTCCCTATGCCCAATTCCCTTCTGCAATGATTTTTATTTAACCCATTGCAATTTTTAAAGACTGATGCTACGATTGATAATCGTGAGACAAATGGGTCGGTGTCCGAGTGGTTAATGGAGACGGACTGTAAATCCGTTGGTTTACGCCTACGCTGGTTCAAATCCAGCCCGGCCCACCACTTCTGAAAGTTCTGAGTTATAATCTCCTGGTGGTAGTTGCCAGGATTATAACTCTCAACTCAAAAACAAGATTCACGTTTTGCCCGTGTGGCTCAGTGGTAGAGCACACCCTTGGTAAGGGTGAGGTCACGAGTTCAATCCTCGTCACGGGCTTTTTTATTAAGGATATACTTAACTGTTGTAGAGTTTATGAAAGGCTCGGATTTTCAATAAGTGAGTTCTTTGCACATATTGTTGACTACGATTTTTTATCGGGTAAATTATTTGCATAGTCAATATCAATCTGACAGATCACTAAGCATTGAATCATTTCAAAGTAGACTACGTCTGAAAAATTTTTGTATTTAGTTAAAACAGGCGCGGCAGGGCTCGAACCTGCGACCATCCGCTTAGAAGGCGGATGCTCTATCCAACTGAGCTACGCGCCCATATAAAAGTTATGGCTCATTGAAGAGTCATATTTACAAATTATATCTCTTTTACCCAAGAACAAGCAAGCTAAAATTGCAGATTTAGTACTAGCAAGGCTAAGATCCTAGACGCTAGGCAGTCAATGTACACCAAAAACGCAGTAAATGGCCTATTGGTTAGATATATTGTATTGTCGATGGGTACTTGACCCCTTAGCGTAGACGCCCTCTGGGCAGCCAAGCATAGGGTAGCTTCTTGCTATTGCAAAGAAGTTCACCCTACATGACTGCTAAGTAATCGCACTCTTGGCGATGCTGCCAAATGGCATTATAAATCGCATATTGAGAACGCCCCTGTGAGGAGTTATTTGCTAGTGCCATGTTTATTCTCAAACGGCAGGATGTTGAAATATCAAGCATTCAGCACCCAAAGCGGGATCAGCAGGTGCCGATCCTTCATTATCAGGGGCAAACCTTTCGCCTGATTAGTGTCTTTAAAGCTAGTCAAGAGGAAGAAGCTAGAAGCTTGTGGAGAGAATTGACTGATAATCGCGGTAAAGCCTGTGTTTTACTGGAAGAACCCGATCGCTATAGCGTCTGGGGCAAGGTGCGCTTAGAGCAGCTAGACAGTGATACGGGTAGTCATGCCAAAACCGGAATTTTTGTCCAAGCCAGTATTTTTCTACTGCAAGCTGTTTATATGGACATTGAAGATTTCTTGGGTACTCGGCAAGCAGCTTTATTTGAGAAAGATCTGGCTGAAGTCATGCGACAGAAGCAATTTCCCAAAACATCTTCCCCAGAAGCACTGAAATTTTTGCTCTCTCAAGAGCCACTGGATGAGGCTAAACTGCCCCCTTGGCAAGAAAGTCATGTGATTATCTTCTTGCAAGAACTGCACAGATTAGGAAAAACCTATTTTGGCAATGCTAATTTTGCTCATCCAGTGGTCGATCGCTTACAGGATATGCCAGAAGGAGAGCGATCGCTATTCATCAGTTGGCTAAATCAATCACCAATGAGTAAACTGTGGCAATAGCATGGAGATTTTAGAACAAAATTGCTGCCATCTTGTACATGCCAAGCAAGAGCAATTGATTAACTCCCTGTTGCCTAGATTTCTCACACCCACAGTCCTACACACCAAAATCCTGCCAGAGTGTATTTACATAATTCAAGTCCTATGAGTACTTCTTACGACAACTCCTACCGTTCATCTATTTTCACTACTCAAAACATCATCTTGCTGAATATGGGCTGGGGGGTGCTGGCGCTGCTATACTTTTTATTGTTTAGCGCCAAAGTTCCGGGGGCAGATGGCAGCGAAAGTCGTGCCGAGTGGTATGTGATCGGCACAAATATTTTTGAAGCGTTAGCTTATCTGAGCGCCGGTATCTTATGCTTAAGGAATTGGCGTAGCCCCCAAATTGTCAGCGGTCGGAATGTTTGGCTCGCCATCGGCATAGGTATGCTGTCTTATTTCCTGGGAGGGATATTTTTCGGTTATACGGAAATAGTCTTAAAACCAGAAGATTTGGATGTATCTATCGGTGATGTGTTTTTTGTAGTGACTTATCTGTTCCTGGGTGCAGGCATGGTGTTGGCAGCAGCTCATAGGCGAATTAATCTAGAAAGATGGCAATGGTTGATTGTGTTGGCAATTGCAGTGTTTGGCAGTTTATTGGCTTGGTGGATTTCTCTACAACAGGCAAAATCTCTAGATTTACTAGGCACTATTTTGAGCTGGTTTTATGTCGTCAGCGATGTAGCTATATTAATTATTGCCACCACTTTACTTTTAGCCTTTTGGGGGGGACGAGTTGCCCAATCTTGGAGAATGATTGCAGCCGCAGCATTTTCGCTATACATTGCAGATATGTGGTTTAACTACGCCACAAATTCGATTCCCAATTATCAAAGTGGGGAGATACTGGAAGTATTCTGGGTGTGGAGTGGAGTGTTATTTAGCATGGGTGCTACCTTAGAATACGACACATCATTGAGCCGATCGCGGCGGGAGCGCGGACGAAAAAGAGCTTAAAAAAGATTTTTGGTGTCTACCGTGAGAAAACTAACAGAACCTGACAAACAAGAAATTCTTAAGTTATATCGAGAAACTGCCGAAACAACCTCAACTTTGGCAGAACGCTATGGTGTGAGTAACTCAACGATTAGCCGCCTGCTCAAAAGTACCTTGCCTGAAGAGGAATACGAATACCTCGTTTCTTTAAAACGGGCAGCGAGAACGCCTGAGGGTAGGGCACAGGTTAGCTATGAGCAATTGCCACTGTTGAGCCAGCCACAGCCAGAACTTCCTAGCAGGGAAAGCTCCCGCTTGGAGTCGTCTCACGTTGAACCAGCAGTAGTAGCGGCAGAACCCCAGGAAGAAGAGGATGATACGGACTCTAATTCCGCAATTAGAAGGGTGCGACGGCGTTCCTCCGCAGAGGGCAAACTGAAGATACCAGATCCAGAAAAATTAGAAATTGCGGACAAAAAGCCATCAGAAATACCAAGCATCCCTGGGCCGAAACTGCGAGGAGAAATTGCTAGTATTCCCACTCCTCGCTTAGAGGAGGAACCTCCAAGGATTAACGTTTTTGCTCAAATACTGAGTGAAGATTTACTAGACGATTCAGATGATTTAGAAGATTTGGAGGAAGACTTAGAAGATGAAGACTACGATGATGAAGACTTTGAAGATGAAGACTTTGAAGAGTCAACACCTCTAGTTACAAGACGCAGACCTGGTGAAGCACCAGTTCAAGTCTTACCATTGTCGGCAGCTCATTTTCCCAAAACTTGCTATCTAGTAATTGACCGCGCCTCAGAATTAATTACCCGACCACTTAAAGACTTTGGTGATTTGGGGCAAATTCCCAACATCGAAACTCAGCAAAGAACTCTACCAGTGTTTGATAACCACCGCGTAGCCAAGCGCTTTTCTACCAAGCGCGATCGCGTGATTAAAGTTCCCGACAGTAAAATGTTGCAAAAGGCTCGTACTCATTTACAAGCTAAAGGCATCACAAGGCTGTTAATTGATGGTCAGGTTTACTCCTTATCCACGACGGTTTAAATGTTATGGATACACCTGCTGGCTATGGTGTCGTATTGGCGACAGCTGCCAACTTCCAGGAAGCAGAAGCAATTGCCAATGCCCTTGTGGAAGGCAAACTAGCCGCTTGTGTAAGTCTGTTGCCAATCCACTCAATTTACACCTGGCAAGGGGAAATGCACACAGAGCATGAATGGCAGTTGCTCATTAAAACCGATTTGGCACAATTTCCCCTTTTAGAAGCCAAAATTCGGGAAATCCATTCCTATGAAGTGTCAGAAATTATTGCTCTGCCGATTGTTGCTGGTTCTCAAGCTTACCTACAATGGATTTCTGAACAGATAAAAGGTGATGGAGAATAGGGTATTGGTTATTTGTCATTTGCTAACTTTCCATTCTCTATTCCCCAAATCAACTATAAACAGCAACCGCAAACCGGGTTGCCAAGTTGATGATGTCCTGTTTGCGGGCAATTTGGTTAATCCAATCTTGGGGAATATTATCCACCCCGTAGTAAATTCCGGCTAACCCACCTGTGACTGCGGCTGTAGTATCTGTGTCTCCACCGAGATTCACAGCTTTCAAGACAGCTTCGGAGTAGGATGAGCTGTTTAACAAACACCACAGGGATGCCTCCAGGGTATCAATCACATAGCCACCAGAATTAATCTCTTCCACAGGTAGCTGGGCAATCTCACCACTGTAGATTCTGGAAAAATGAGGTCTTTCTAGAAGGTATTCGCGCACAGAATAAATTGTTTGGATTTTTTCTAGGCTTTGCAAATAAGCCGTTTGGGGGTCGAACCCTTTCAGTAGATAAACCGCAATACTAATATAGATGCCGCAGGCCATTTGCGATCGCGCATGGGCATGAGTAATCGCAGAAACATCATGTACCCGGGAAATTAACTCGTTAAAAGTTAAGATTTTATGACAATAAGCCATTGGCAAAATTCTCATCAAAGAACCATTGCCGTTGGTACTTTCTACCTTACCGCCTGCTTGTCTCGGTAGAATTCCCTGTTTCAGGCGCATAATTGCTGCATGGGTAGTAGTGCCAATATCAAATAATTCGCCACGAGGAGTCCAATAAGCTGCCTTGTACCAGCGCCAAAAGGAATTGGCTATGGTATCCAAGGAATAACCCCTGCAAAGACTCTCTGCTAGGCAAAATGTCAAGGAGCTGTCGTCAGACCAAGTTCCTGGCGGTTGGTTCCATGTGCCATAACCCAGCATCTTTGTGACTGGAGATTTCACGCGTTCGGCACGGCTAGTAAACTCCACTGGTACACCCAATGCATCACCGACACATAAACCCATCAAACCAGACAACGTTTTTGTAGCGGCTAGCATTATGCAATCTCCACGAAACTTACCAAAATTTTACTTTATAGATTCCCTCAAAAGCTTGTTGCCGTAGTTGTTACAGCTTTTGGTTTTATCCTATGGGAAAAATTTCCCAAGTGGATGCTCAAAGAATATTCTATCTACCTAATTTTGACTAATCTTGATTACCAACTATTGTGCCACTTTTCAAAGAGACTACCTTTAGGGAAAATTCCCGGTTTATTAGACTAAGTGTGCGTAATTATAGCGTTTTATTTATTAGCTTGGATAGATAAATTGCTTTTAAGGGCTGTGCATTAATAGCAACAATGATTTAATAAAATTCGGCATTTTTCTGGAACATTATGCTAAAACTTTCGACTTTGAATGTATAAAGCAAAAAACAATTTGGTCACAAATTATGAAACGGTTAATCAAGTCTTTGGCAACAATTTCTGCATTGTCTTCTTTAGTTCTTTGTGCCGGTCAAGCTGCTGCTCAAACAAAAAATGGTACCGATGCTAGCTACATAGGTGCTGGTGTTGCAGCTGGAGTAACTAACGGTGGACAAATTGGTCAAGATGCTCAATTTGGTGGTAACTTAACTGGCCGTTTAAAATTAGGACCTACCCCCTTTTCTGCACGGACTCAAGTTCTGTTTACTGATCAGACGACAGCTATCATCCCACAAGTTTCCGTAGATGCACCCATTGCTAAAGGTACTAATGTTTTCCTAGCTGGTGGTTACTCTTTCGTAGAAGCCAATGGCAAACAAACTCCCCTAGGAGACAGAGACGGAGTAGCTTTAACAGCTGGTGTAGAGTCTGAAGTTGCCAAAAACTTCCTCATTTACAGTAATGCCACAGTAGGCATGAAAACGTACCAAAACAGTGGTGCTTCTGCTGTCAGCATCCAGGGTGGTTTAGGCTATCGCTTTAGATAGATGAGATATAGAAGGATCAGGGAAATGAGGCAGAATGTGATGCGCTGACTTCTCATTTCCCTTGGCTACCAGATGTTGTTGATCAGATACATGAATAAAGTTAACTGTCAACGGTCTACAACAACCAAACAATATTGAGTTTATTTACACCAATATACTAAAGATGCTGGTTTTGTTAAGTGTTACTTCACTGTCAAAGCCGGCTTTTGCCATGTTAAAATTAGAATATTCCTCATAATTCCGACCGGATTTTCGGGGATCAATTGGCCGAATGGGTGCTTATTTCAACCTACAGCTTCGGCAGCCACTGATGCCTTATCGAGAACAGTAGACAACTCTAATGGTTAAATCTTCTCCTTCCCCGATCGCCAAGACCAAGCCTTCTAAAGTAGAAGGAATTAAAGAAAATAGTAATTTTTTGCGTGAACCCGTAGCAACCGAAGCCCTTCAGGACACCACTCACTTTAGCGAAGACGCGGTACAACTTCTGAAGTTTCATGGCTCTTACCAACAGGATAACCGCGATAACCGTGTTAAGGGACAGGAGAAAGATTACCAGATGATGCTGCGGACAAAAAATCCGGGTGGTTTAGTACCGCCGCAGCTGTATCTGGCTTTAGATAAGTTGGCTGATGAATATGGCAACCACACTTTACGGGCTACTACCCGTCAAGGTTTTCAATTGCATGGGATTTTAAAGAAAAATCTCAAGGTAGCAATTGCCACCATAGTAAAAAATTTGGGTTCGACCTTGGGAGCTTGTGGTGATCTTAATCGCAACGTCATGGCACCACCAGCCCCTTTTAAAAATCGTCCAGAATATCAGTATGCTTGGGAGTATGCCCAAAATATTGCTGACTTGCTCTCCCCACAAACAGGCGCTTATTACGAAATTTGGCTAGATGGGGAAAAGGTGATCAGTGGCGAAGAAAGCCCAGAAGTCAAAGCCGCAAGACAAAGCAATGGCAATGGGACAATCATCCATGACACAGAAGAACCCATCTACGGGACTCATTATATGCCCCGCAAGTTCAAGGCTTGCGTGACTGTGCCTGGGGATAATTCTATTGATTTGTATTCCCAAGACTTGACCTTGGTAGTGATTACCAATAAAAAAGGGCAACTTGAAGGATTTAACGTATTTGCTGGCGGTGGTTTGGGGCGAACACACAATAAAGAAGAAACCTTCGCTAGATTGGCAGATCCGATTGGTTATGTCGATAAGGATGATGTTTACGACATGGTGAAGGCAATTGTAGCGACCCAAAGAGATTATGGCGATCGCGCTGACCGTCGTCATGCCAGGTTAAAATACTTAATCAACGATTGGGGCGTCGAGCAATTCCGCACCAAAGTAGAGGAATACTTTGGTAAAGCAATCGCACCTTTTAAAAAACTACCAGAATTCAAATATCAAGACTTCCTTGGTTGGCAAGAACAAGGGGATGGCAAGCTGTTCTTAGGTATTTCCATTGACAATGGTCGGGTTAAAGACGAAGGTTCTTTGCTCTTGAAAACCGCCCTGAGGGAAATTGTCGAGCAGTTTAACTTACCCATGCGCTTGACACCCCACCAAAACTTAATTTTCTACGACATTGCACCAGAAAACCAGTCAGCAATTCAAGATATTCTTGACCGATGTGGCGTGGTTTCTGACCCCAGTACCATTGAACCTCTAGTACGGTTTGCAATGGCTTGTCCCGCTTTACCTACATGCGGCTTGGCGATTACGGAATCAGAACGGGCAATCCCCGGCCTTTTGGAGCGAATTCGCACTCTACTTGATAAACTAGGTTTACAAAATGAACATTTTGTGGTAAGGATGACAGGCTGTCCCAACGGCTGCGCTCGTCCTTACATGGCAGAATTAGGTTTTGTGGGTAGCGCCCCAGAATCATACCAGGTGTGGTTAGGTGGTTCACCGCACCAAACGCGTTTAGCCCAAGCTTACACAGAAAAGCTGCACCACAACGATATAGAAAGCTTTTTAGAGCCGATTTTTGTCTACTTTAAAAAGTCCAAAAAATCAAAAGAAAGCTTTGGTGATTTTTGCGATCGCGTAGGTTTTGACGCCATCCGCGAATTTAGTGCCACCTATGACCCTCTAGCTGCCAGCAGTAGCGGTAAATCACGCCACCGGGTGAGTCTCAGGGATGATGTTTATCTGCGTCTGAAAGCAGCAGCAGAAAGCCAAGGTAAACCAATGACTGAGTTAGTCAATGCAGCATTGGAAGCTTATTTCCAGAACCTGCCGTAAGCTGAATTATCCCATACCATTTTGAAAAAAGAATGGGACAGTAGGGGCGAACAACCGTTCGCCCCTACATACGAATTACAAATTATTATCATGTCCCAACTACAAAGAATTGCGATCGCACCCTCGCAACTCCAACAAGGGCAAATTTTGCTCACCCCAGAACAACAGCATTACCTATTGCGTGTGTTGCGGTTACGGGAAGGTGATCGCTTTATTGCGATGGATGGACAAGGTAAATGGTGGTTGACGCAGCTAGCAGGGGAGCAAGGGCAGGTTTTAGAATCGCTGTTGGTGCAAACTGAATTACCTGTATCGATTACGCTGATGATGGCGTTACCTAAAGGTAATGGGTTTGATGAAGTAGTACGAACTTGTACGGAGTTAGGAGTCACGACTATTGCACCAGTATTGAGCGATCGCACCTTATTGCATCCCAGTCCACAAAAGCTCGAACGCTGGCGACGGATAGCCGCCGAAGCCGCCGAGCAATCAGAGCGTTCTTTTGTCCCGATAATTTTAGAACCTGTTGCTTTTAATACTGGTTTGTCATTAGTTATTAGTCATTTATCATTAGTAAATAGCCAGAAATACATCTGTGAGGCGCGAGGAGATTACCCCCACCTCCTCAATTACTTAAACAAACAACAAACAGTAAATAACAGTTCGGCTGAGTGGAGTCGAAAGCAAAAAACAGTTGTCATTGCTACTGGGCCAGAGGGAGGATGGACGCCAATAGAAGTAGAGAATGCGATCGCCTCTGGATTTCAACCAGTTTCTCTTGGGCGTCGCATCTTAAGAGCAGTGACAGCCCCTATTTTTGCCTTATCCTTAATTACCGCAGCCTATGAAGTATAAAGGATTTATATCTCACGCAAAGATTAGCTTTTTTGCGCGATACATCCCATAGGTGTGTATTGAAACTAAGTGATGATTGAACAAGTTGCCACTGCATTTGAGCACAAAGACTATAGTACTGCTGCGAAATTACTGAAGCAGCTGCTAAAAGAAACCCCAGAAAATCCTTGGGTACAGTTTTATCTCGGACGGCTACATGAAGTATCTGGAAAGTGTCAAGATGCGGAAAAAATTTATCGCCAGATACTGCGTAGTACAACTAATGCCAAAATATTGATGCAAGCACGTCAAAGTTTACAACGGCTGCAAGAAATTGAGCAAGAAGAAAAACAACGAGCCATTAGCCAAACTACAAATGAAGCTAACAATACAGAATTAGGCGTACTAGTATTAGAGCCTCTGGGTAACGAAATTAAAGATAAAGCAGCCAAAAAATTCGCCCAAATTATGCAGATAGACGCATATACTGCCCGGTTAATATTACCAAGTCGCAATTGGAAACTATATCGTACCGGACAAGTGGGAGAACTAAAATTTTATGGTGAACAGTTACAAAAAGCAGGCATTTCCTGTTTTTGGGCAACGATAGCTGATATCCAAAAAATTCAAGTTTTTCAAGTCAATTACTTTGTAGAATCGGGTACACAAACCACTGTCGTGTGTCGTAATCAAGCAAATCAACTCGGTTCTCTAACTTTTAACTGGTCAGAAGTCAAAGCACAAGTCATGGGACTTTTGCCGATTTTTGAAGAAGTTATAGATGTTGATGCCCGCCGTAAACTTGAACGCAAAACTCAAACCCAAGACTATGCCCAATTTTGGGATTTACACCTACCTGGGAGACATTGCATTTTGCGACTTTATGACAATGGTTATGAATTTCAAAAAGGTCTAAAAATTACTCCCCAAGCTAGCCAAAATACCATCAGAATCAATTGGAATAGTTTACTAGACTGGCTTAAACAACAACTACCACAAGTCGAAGTTTGGTCAGATTTTACCCCCTTTGCAGAAACAATATTAGATCAAACAGAAATGCTGGGTAATATCCAGTCTCATATTCACCTATTTCGTAGGGAACAAACCAACTGGGACCCAGCATTTCATTTATATAGTGGACTAGTGTTTTTAAAACTTACCTGAAAATAGTCAAAACCTAGCCAGGAGTTTTCACCTGACGTGCCATATCCAAATAAGCGTTCATGTTAGCGCCAGGACGGCGACGACCATTAGAGCTACTAACCGAAGCGGCAACGTATTTGGGTGCAAAAGTGGTTTCAGTGGGTGTTTTCTTAGCAACACTAGCAGGTGCAGCCTTCACAGGTTCAGCTTTGGGAGCTTTACCATTCGTTGCAGCCTTAGCTGTGGTTGCTTTGACAGCAGTGGGGGCGGGGCTAGCTGGCGCAGGTGAGGCAACTGCTGCAACTGGTTCCGCAGCTTTTTTACCATTCGATGCTGATTTAGCTTCTACTTTTGGTTTAGCGCCAGTAGCAGCTTCATCTAATTCCAAGTAAAAGCCGTTACTTTTCTTCTTGGGCAACAACCCAGTAACAAAACCGAGGATACCACCAATCAACCCAGTCAGAAAACCGAGGATACCACCAATCAACTTTTTGATAAAATCCATTACAATCGCTCCTGCCTTTAAATAATTGAGAATTAGACCGTAATTGTTAATAATTACGACATTATGTTACATTTCTTTGCACTACATCACCAGAAATTTGGTGACTACTGTTATAGGTTTGTACTTTATCAACATTAGTACTAACAACACAGGACAAGTCTTTTCAATTCATGCTTGCAAGCACTTGCAACTTGCTTACACCGAGAACTAATTATTAAATTTTACTGTAACTCAAGGCAAGATTCTGAAAGCTAGCTTAATAAAAATTTACATATTTTATTCTGATTGTTGTTATTTGTGATTCGTCTTTTGTTAAGAGCGGAGCCGGAGACTCCGAAAGCTCCGGTCAAGGGTAGAAACTTAATCCCCAATACCCCATCGCGCCTTATCCCCAGAGGGTCCCCGGCTTCCCCATTCCCCAACCACTGAATGGAGTGTCATAGATTATTTGTTGATGCTCTCGGATCTCGGTTAAATTTACTACAGAATTGATGAAACTGAAGTTTGGAAATGGACACTGAAAATCAGCAACCTAATCCTGTGTTATTGATACATGGCATTGGTGACACAGGAGCAGTTTTCAACACGATGGCCAGCTATTTAAGGCAGCGAGGTTGGTCTATCCATACCCTAGATTTAATTCCTAATAATGGTGCTGTAAGTCTTGAGCAATTGGCGAAGCAGGTAGACGATTATGTTGCTACCAACTTTGTACCAGAACAAACAATAGATTTAGTCGGCTTCAGCATGGGAGGGATTGTCAGTCGTTATTATCTCCAACGACTGGGGGGTATCAAACGCGTACAGAGGTTCATTACAATTTCTTCACCCCATTACGGAACTGTAATTGCTTATGGTTCTAGGTTGCCTGGCTGCGTACAAATGCGGACAAACAGCGCTTTTCTCAAGGATTTAAATTCTGATGCTGTGATGCTCAAGCAGCTAAACTTTACATCAATCTGGACGCCCTATGATTTAATGATTGTCCCAGCGAATAGTTCACAGATGCTACTAGGACGAGAAGTAGTAGTATCTGTGGCGCTACACCCCTGGATGCTAAAAGATCCTAGAAGTTTAGCAACAGTAGCAGAAGCATTAGTAGAGCCAGTTAATTCCTATCCCCAATTTGTGTATACTCAGAGCTACCAAAAATTGCCTCTGAGTAACGATAATATTTGAACTCCATTAAGTTATAAAAAGGATCTTCTAAAAAGAAAGTGCGATGCTCTAAAGCAGAACCAACAAAGCGATGTTTGGGTTCTTCTCTAAAAAGTAATTGTCCTTGCTGTGCCCTTTTTAATAATTCTTCCCAATCCTGTTCTAAGGTAAAAACTAGCCCAAAGTGTCTGGGATAGATACTGCGTTGTGGTGTTAAGGATTCTTTGGTAGTGTGGGCTACTAGTTGATGACCGTATAAATTGAGGATGAGGGCATGAGGGCTTTCACGGCCAGCAATACAGCCCAAACCATCCACATAATATGCTTTGGTTTGAGTAATATCAGTCACAGGGAAAGCAAGGTGAAATAGAACTTTGTTCATAGCTCGTACCTAATGGTTGATGCTATTTACAATTTATTATTTTTGGCTCAGTTCTGGTGGGTAGTAGCAATTGACATTGAATGGGAATTTAGATGTTGAAACCCTGGTACTTTGGTTGCTCATTCCCAAAACATGATTTAAGAAAATTCTCTCAACCCCGATTAAACAAAGGCGTTTTTAATTGACATCAGGCTGAATTCAGATTTTGGAGGTACTAGAGTGCCTACCAGAGGCTGTTTGTGCAGCTATACTAATTTATGGTTGCATTAGCAAAGGCGATCGCCTGTACACAGACTAAAAACTTATGAGGATTTCTCAGGTCAGCTTTTTTAGAGATGATTGCATCTAAGTCCCTGACGTAACTATCTAACCGTGCAATCACGATCAATGCTAATTCAGGAAATTTTCCCTTACTTTGCCAATTTTTCCCCAGGTTTATCCGGACAGAGGAAAAAAAATCTGCACTTCCTAGATTAGGGGGTAGTAAGGATCAAACGCCAAAGTACTCAATTCGCTATTCTAGTTGATATTCTGGCAAAACTACTGATGATATGTTGCTGATGCTACCTTTAATTGATTCTGCAAATCCCTGGTTGCTGGGAGTAGGATTAAACGCCATTTTGTTGGGTTTAGTCTGGATTGCTCCCAAAAAGCTGCTGACTCCATCTGGCATATTTCACGCTTGGTTACTGGGGGTACTAATTTGGGGAACGCTAGGTTGGCCGGGTTATCTAGTAGTAGCGTTCTATTTTTTGGTCGGTTCAGGAGTAACGCGCATTGGCTTGGCACAAAAGGAAGCAGCAGGAATTGCCGAAAAGCGTTCTGGGGCGAGAGGCCCGGAAAACGTTTGGGGTTCGGCTTTGACTGCGGCCCTGTGTGCTTTGGGTGTGGGGGTAATCAATTCGGGTTTACTAAAAGCCATTCCCCAATCCCTGGTTCCTAGTCTCCAGTCCCTATTGTTGTTGGGCTATGTAGCAAGTTTTAGTACTAAGCTATCTGACACCAGCGCTAGCGAAGTGGGTAAAGCCTACGGTAAGAGCACCTTTTTGATTACTACACTACAACCAGTGCCTCGCGGTACAGAAGGAGCAGTCAGCTTAGAGGGCACTTTAGCTGGTGTAGTAGCCTCAATTGCGATCGCTTTTGTGGGCTGGGGAGTGGGTTTAATTGACCTATTGGGTGTGGTTTGGTGTGTACTAGCAGCCTTGATAGCTACCAATGTAGAAAGTGTGATTGGTGCAACACTACAGACTAAATATACTTGGCTGACCAACGAATTAGTAAACGTTTTGAATACATTGATCGGTGTGATCGCTGCTATGCTCATTGCTTGGTTATGGACAAGTGTCGTCACCTAATGACTTCTCAACAATGGATTTATTCTTCCTAGGAAACTAGGATTACTACATTGAGAACGTGCTTTTATGCTAGTGCTGAGTCTAGTAGTTTCGATTGATTGTGTGATTAAAGCCATTTCTATATATTGAGTTTATGAAATCTTTACCATACTCAAACATCAACAACTAGGCAATTTCTATAAGATTACAGATCTAGGTGCATAGTGGCAAATTTCTAACCTATTGAATTCATGGAATCTTTACCATTTTTGACCATTGATGACCAACCAATTTCTGTTAAACAAGCTGTAAAATATTTGCACGCCTCTGGAAAATTGCCGCAGTTCATTGGTGATATCCTCCGGCAGTATGTCATTGAGCAAGAAATATCAACGCGAGAAGATATTGATATCAGTCCGGCATTAACTGAACAGACAATCATCGATTTTCGGCTCAAAAATCAACTGACTGACCCTCAAGTTTTTCAAGAATGGTTAAAGAAAAACGGCAACGATTACGCTACCTTTCACGCATCAGTCGCCTTTAACTTTCAGTTAGAAAAACTTAAAGCTGTGATTACCGAACCAAAACTCCCAGAATATTTCATTGAACGGAAAATTTATCTGGATCGGGTTGTACTCTCACGGATTCTTGTGGATAATCTAGAACTCGGAGAAGAACTACACACCCAAATAGAAGAAGGAGGTAGGTTTGAGCAAATTGCTAGAGAGTATTCCCTAGCAGATGATCGAATTGTGAATGGCATGATGGGGCCAATCAGCAGAGGCACAATGCCAGATATACTCAGGGCTGCTGTTGATGTAGCAAATCCTGGGCAATTGATCGGCCCAATCAAACTGGTGCATGAAACTTCTGAATCAGGGGAACAACGTTATGGTTTGTTTCGAGTAGAACAATATCTGCCAGCGTCTTTAGAAGATACTCAATTAAAGCAAGCACTACAAAATGAGTTGTTTGAGAAATGGTTAGCAGAGAAAATTCAAAAGCTGACAGTCAAACTACAAGTGAACTAAAACTTCTGGATAATGAATCTCTAAAAATAAAAGTGCTAGCTTCTGTACCTTGGAATCAACCACCACTATGCTGGCTTACTCCCGAACAAAAATCCCGATTGCAAAATCAGTCGGCAATCTGTCAGTATCAAATTGGCGAAAAAATTTGGTCAAATGAAGTCGGAAGTTATCAGTTTTTGATTATTTCTGGTAAAGTCCGCTTACGAGACGACAGTATTGGCAAACCATTGGCAGTCCTCAACGCAGGAAATTGGTTTGGTGATTTACAAAAGCTGGCTGTGGATTACAAAGCTGTAGCTGCCAGTAAGGAAGTAGTCGTAGTATGTTGGGACACAACACTGTGGAACGAAGTTTCAACGCCACAAATTGAAAGCTTCTGGCAAAGTTCATTAACACAGGGAGAGAGGGAGAAAGTGGAAGAGAGTGAGACTTTTTCCCTCTCTCCAATTCCTAGTCCCCAGTCCCTAATATCCAGTCCCCAATCCCCCACACCCATCGCATCAGGTTATCCTTTCGTTGCTAGCTGGAACACAGCTGCTGCCTGTTTGACGATGGTGGCGCAACATTTAGATCATGCGGTGAAACTAGAATGGGTACAACGTCAACTGAGAGGGCAACAACCAAAGCATATTGTCGAAGCCTCAGAAAAGTTAGGCTTGTTGTTGCGACGCTTGCAAACGAGTTGGGGTGATTTGCGGCAGTTGTCATTTCCAGCTTTACTGTTGTGGAACCCAGAATCTGGGCAAACACCCACCTGGGTAGTGGCTTACGGAGTTAAAGGCGATCGCCTCATTATCGCCAATCCCCAAAATCCCGATCATGCTTGCGAAAGTCTACCCCAGTCAGTGGTTGAGGGTGCATGGGATGGGCAAATGTGGCAGGTAGAACTGATCTCCCGCCAAGAAAAATTTAACTTGAGTTGGTTCACTCCAGCAGTTTGGAAATACCGGAATTTATTAGGGGAAGTTTTACTAGCTTCTTTAACGTTGCAACTTTTGGGGTTATCCACGCCACTGATAACTCAAGTCGTCATTGATAAAGTGATGGTGCAGAAGAGTTTGCCGACTCTCGATGTCATGGCGATCGCTCTTTTATTAGTAGCGATATTTGAAGCCATCCTCGGCACTCTACGGTTATTCATTTTTACCCACACAGCCAGACGACTAGATTTAAGTCTATCAGCACAGCTATTTCGCCACCTGATGCGTCTGCCTTTAGCTTATTTTGAGTCGCGGCGGGTAGGTGACACTGTCGCCAGAGTCCAAGAACTAGAACAAATCCGTCAATTCCTCACGGGTACAGCCTTAACGGTGATTTTGGATAGCATCTTTGCTGTGGTGTATCTGGCATTGATGTTTTACTACAATATTCCCCTCACCTTTGTCGCTTTGGCAGTGCTGCCCTTGTTTGCCACTTTGACAATAGTTGCTACGCCGATTCTGCGTAACTGGCTCAACGAAACATTTAACCGCAGCGCTGACAGTCAATCGTTTCTGGTAGAGACGATTACCGGTATACACTCAGTCAAAGCCCATGCCGCCGAACCCATAGCACGCGATCGCTGGGAAGGTTTATTTGCTCGCTTCATTCGCACAGGTTTTAAAGCTTCTACCACGTCTAACATTAGTAGTAATATTGGTGACTTTCTCACCAATTTTTCCAGCTTACTAATTCTTTGGTTTGGCGCGAAATTAGTGATTGAGCAAGAGATCACTATTGGTCAACTGGTGGCTTTTCAAATGTTATCTGGTAGAGTCACCGGGCCACTTTTACGTTTAGTCCAGTTGTGGCAGAATTTGCAACAAGTTCTGTTATCTGTAGACCGCATTGGTGATATTCTCAACGTCGCTCCAGAAGCCGAAACAGGAACAGGTCTAGTTTTACCACCCTTGAAAGGACAAGTTACTTTTGAGCAGGTATTTTTCCGTTACCAAGTCAACAATGAACCAGTCCTGAAAGGCATTTCTTTTGACACAGAACCAGGACACTTTATTGGGATTGTGGGTCGTAGTGGTTCGGGGAAAAGTACCCTTTCTAAGTTGTTACAACGCCTCTATCAAATTGAATCAGGACGCATCCTCATCGATGGTTTTGATATTAAAAGCGCTGACTTAGCTTCACTGCGACAACAAATTGCTGTAGTTCTCCAAGAAGATTTCTTATTTAATGGTTCTATCTTGGAAAATATTACTCTCGGTCATCCTGATATTACTGCCGAGCAAGTAGTAGAAGCCGCAAGATGTGCCGTAGCTCACGACTTTATCAGTCAATTACCCTACGGTTACGAAACCAACGTTGGTGAACGTGGTACGGCTTTATCTGGAGGACAGAGACAACGCATTGCTCTAGCACGGTTATTTCTCTCCTCAGCCCCAATTTTAATTTTGGATGAAGCCACTAGTGCTTTGGATAGTGAAACAGAACAACAGGTACTGCAAAATCTGCAAAGAATTTCTGCTAACCGTACCGTGTTTCTAATTGCTCACCGCTTTGCTCCCCTCAAACGTGCTGATTTGATTTTGGTGTTGGAAAAAGGTGTGATTGCGGAACATGGTACGCACTCACAGTTGTTACAACAAAAGGGCCTTTACTGGTCACTATATCAACGACAGCAGGCAAATATCTAGTACCGCTACAGATAATTGCTCCGCAAAAATTTTAGACATTTCAAGAGGGTAGTTTATTTACGCCGTTTTGTACTAGGAAAAAGCTCATAGCAAGGACTAAAGTCCTTACTATGAACTCTCAATTAATTCCGGTGATTATTACTGTAGCGAACCCTAGTACCTGCCCAAAGTAACTTCTCACGTAATGTCTGGTAATAGGAATTGTTCTCTCGCAAAATAATAAATTTAGCTCGACAATCAGCCATCCTGACATCAACACGGTGTCCTGGCCAAATTGAAGTCCCTAATACCCCATCCGTCCACAATTTGGTGCTCAAATCATAATCTCCCAAAGGCCAGATACTCACAACAGAACCAGGAGGTAAGACCAGAGGACGACTAGAAAGACTCATCGGGCAAATGGGAGTTATGGTAATCGCTTCCATACCATCGTGCATAATGGGGCCACTGGCAGAAACAGTATAACCAGTGGAACCAGTAGGAGTGGAAATAATTAGTCCATCTCCCACATACTGATCGACTACCTCACCGTCAATTTCCATTTCCAGAATTGAGGTAATCATGCGATCGGCAGAAGCGGGTTTGACACACATCTCATTTAAAGCCAGATAGCGTTCAGTCACTGGTTCTAAATTTGTATGATGACCCTCAAACACTGCCGCTTGTAACATCATCCGGCGCTGAATAGCGTAGCGATCCTCAAATAGACGATCCCAGACTTTTTCTGTATCCTGAAACTCTTCTACTGACTCTGTTAAGAATCCTAGATGGCCTCCTACATTCACACCGAGAATGGGGATACCAGCTGGAGCTAAATGTCTGGCACCGGTTAAAACGGTGCCATCACCACCAAGTACCAAAGCCAAGTCGATCGGTTGACCAGCTGAAGCCAAAAACACTGGATAGGGGTTGTCTTTCGGCCCACTAGGCCCCATCAAAACCTGGCATTGACGATTTTCTAGCTGTTTAGCACAAAGTTCTGCCCAGCGTTTGCTTTGGGCATCTCGTGCTTTATAAGCAATAATTACCTGCTTGAGTTGCACGCGCCATTACCACTTCAGGAGATTGAACTGCTCCATATCGACGGTATCACGGTTGCGATAGATGGCAAGCACGATCGCTAAACCCACCGCCGCCTCGGCTGCGGCCACAGTGATCACAAATACTGTGAACACCTGACCCTTAATTAATGTTGAGTCTAGGAAGTTGGAAAATGCCATTAAATTCAGATTAACAGCATTGAGCAGCAATTCGATTGACATCAGCACCCGCACGGCATTGCGACTGGTAATTAGACCATAGATGCCGATACAAAACAAAGCTGCTGCTAGTATTAAAAAGTACTGGAGTTGCATGAATCTCAGTATTCCTGTCGTAAAAACTGGCTTTTTTTGCTGTTGCTTATGTTCTAAATATTACTCATTAGGTTCACTGCCTGATGATACCAGTTCTCTAGGACGTTCTGGCAAGGTCAAAACAGTTTGTGGCAGTTGAGAAGGGGTAACTTGATCTGGCAAATACTCACGACGTGCCAAGATAATTGCTCCCACCATTGCAATCAACAATAAAATAGAAGCCAGTTCAAAAGGTAGTAAAAAGTCGCTGAAGAAATGTTCGCCAATCAAAACTATAGAACTGTCAGCAGGCACAGAAGTTGTGGAGTAAGCCCAGGGGGTCGCCAACACCATCGTACTCAAAAGGCCAAACAATCCCAGGCTGACTACAGCTGTTAGTACTTTCCGTAACCAGGCACTAGGAAACGGTGCAAAATTTTGCCGCTTGTTCACCAACATAATGGCAAACAAAATCAGCACGTTCACGGCTCCAACATAAATCAGCACTTGTGCTGCGGCTACAAAATCAGCATTCAACAACAGATAGAGTCCAGATATGCTGATGAATACGCCCCCCAGCAAAAATGCAGAGTAGACGATACTGGAGGACAGGACTACCCCTAAGGCTGCCCCAATCATCATTACAGCCAGTATGCCAAACGAAACGACCTGTACTCCTTCTGCTAGATTCACTGTTTTTTGTCCTCAGTCTTATCAGTTATCGGTTATCAGTTAACAGTTATCGGTTAACTGTTTTTTTCTACTAGGTCTTCTGGACGGGAACCGCTACGAGGTGCGTCGGCGGGGAAATCGTGGGGTTCCATGACACCTTTGGGTAAATAAACTAGTTCGCGTAGTGGTGTCACCATTGGGTCATTGGTGACTTTGTAGGGTAGGCGACCCAATGCTACGTTGTCATAGTTTAATTCGTGGCGATCGTAAGTGGAAAGCTCGTATTCTTCTGTCATCGAAAGACAGTTAGTGGGGCAATATTCCACACAATTACCGCAGAAGATACAAACTCCGAAGTCAATGCTGTAGTGATTGAGCTTTTTCTTTTTACTGGCTTTGTCAAATTCCCAATCAACTACAGGTAAATTGATGGGACAAACTCGCACACAGACTTCGCAGGCGATACACTTATCAAATTCAAAGTGAATCCTGCCGCGAAAGCGTTCGCCAGGGATGAGTTTTTCGTAAGGGTATTGTACGGTAATTGGACGCCGACGCATGTGATCGAAGGTAACAGATAGCCCTTGACCAATGTAACGACCTGCCTGTACCGCTTCCTTGGCGTAATCACCAACTTGCTTGAGGAACTTTAGCATCGTGTTTTACTCTCTCTTTAATTAGGCTATCAGCGTTATTTGTCCTTTGTTCTTGGCAAATGACAAATGACTAACCACCAAAGGCGACGGGAAAGGCTAGTTTCAAAGCGGCGGTTAATAGGAGATTAACCAAGCCGACTGGTAGCAGGAATTTCCATCCTAAATCTAACAATTGATCAATCCGCACCCGTGGCACTGTCCAACGCAACAGGATGGCGACAAATACTAGTAAGTAAGCTTTGAGTACCGTCATGATAATTCCCAAAGCGGCAGTTACTATCTGTAATACGGGATTGAATTCATTGATTCCTAGCCAACCAGCAATGAGATTGATGGGGATAGGAAAATCCCAACCACCCAGATACAAAATTGCCACTAATAGACTAGAAAGTATCAAGTTAACGTAGGAACCCAGGTAGAACAGACCGAATTTCATGCCCGCGTACTCTGTCTGATAACCTGCTACTAGTTCTTCTTCCGCTTCTGGTAAGTCAAAGGGTAAGCGTTCACATTCAGCTAGGGCGGCTATCCAAAAAATGAGAAATCCCACTGGTTGACGCCAAATGTTCCAGCCCAGGATGCCATAGCCAGATTGCTGGTTAACAATGTCAACGGTGCTCAGGCTGTTAGACATTAAGGCGATCGCTAGTACACTCAGTGCTAAGGGAATTTCATAACTAATTGACTGTGCTGCTGCCCGTAAGCCTCCTAAAAGGGAGTATTTGTTATTGGATGCGTAGCCAGCCATCAACAAGCCTATTGGCTGAATGCTAGACAAGGCAATCCACAAGAAGACCCCCATGCCCACATTTGTAATCACGATATTCTGTCCGAAGGGCACAATTAAAAACGACAGAAACACCGGAATGACAACAATAATTGGGCCGAGGGTAAACAGCCACGCATCGGATTTGGCTGGTACTATATCTTCTTTAAAGACTAGCTTTAGACCATCAGCTACTGGCACTAGCAACCCGAAAGGTCCTTGATATTCAGGGCCAATGCGTTGCTGTACGGCGGCGGAAATTTTCCGCTCTAACCAAGTGGCAACTAGTACCCCCACTGTTGCCCCAATGAGCATCAGTATCATCGGCAGAGGCATCCAAATAGCTTTGGCTACCTCTGGTGATAGTCCTAAATCCTGGAGGGATTCAATAAAAGTTCCTTGGAGGTCAATTCCTGAATTCATGTTTGGTGCTCTTTAACTCATCGAGTCATGGTGAGTGACAACTATTAGTTAAATTAATTGTTGTCAGTTCATCGATTAATATCTCTGCCGAGATGATGGTTGATTGAAGATTATTTGCCAATTCCCATGCCTAGTATATCCTTGGATGGTTTTGCACCTCCTCAGATACACTAGAAGTCCTACTTATGCATAGGATTGATCACCACCATTGAAGAGGCAGGGGAGCAGAGAGCAGGGGATAGATATTTGTGTACTTCTCACTCCCCGCACCCTGAGATGGTTATGCAAACACAAGTTCCGCGCCTCCATGTTGGCAAAGGTTATCTGCTCTTTACACGTTGGAGCATTACCCAGATTTTGAGGGTGTTAACGTTGGTCAATAGGGATGTAAGGGGCTTCGTGACGGCCGTTGTAAATCTGTGTAGGACGGAAAATCCGGTTTTCTTCCAGTTGTTCTTTCCAGTGTGCTAACCACCCGGCAACACGGGCGATCGCAAATATTGGTGTAAACAAATCTGTGGGAATTCCCATCTTCCTGTACACCAAACCAGAATAAAAGTCAACATTAGGATAAATCCCTTTTTGACCCAGTTTTTCTGCTACCACCCGTTCCATCTCTTGGGCAATTTCATAGTACTTGTCGTCGCCAAACTTGGTAAACAACTGTTCCGCCAAGCTTTGCAAAATCGTGGCGCGTGGGTCTTTCACTTTGTAAACACGATGCCCAAAGCCCATAATCTTGGCTTTGCGTTGGAGTAGATCCTCCACATAAGAACGCACGTTTCCCACAGAACCAATGTCTTCCAACATCTGAATTACTTCTTCATTGGCTCCACCATGCAGAGGGCCTCCCAATGTCCCTACGGCACTAGCAACTACAGCGTAGGGGTCTGTTAGGGTAGAAGCTGTCACCCTCGCACTAAAGGTGGAAGCATTCATCGTGTGTTCGACATGCAAGATCAAGCAGATGTCAAAAATTTTCGCCGCTAACGGATCTGGCTCTTTTTCATTGAGCATGTAAAGAAAGTTGGCGGAGTAGTCTAAGTCATCGCGGGGCTTAACAGGATCGTTACCTTTTCGCATCAACTGAAAAGCCGCTACCATCGTAGGAATGGTGGCTATCAAGCGAACTACTGCATCCCGAATATACACAGGATTGTGTAAGTCACGACGCGAATAAAACAAGCCTAGTGCTGCTGCTGAGGCTTGTAGAGCATCCATTGGGTGACCGCTCTCTGGAAAGCATTTCATCATATCCCGGATGCGATATTTAATCCGCCTGTGGTAGCGAACTTCATTCTCAAACGTTTCCAGTTCTTCTTTGCTTGGCAATTCACCCCAGATTAAAAGATAAGCAGTTTCCAAAAATGTACTTTTTGCTGCTAGTTCTTCAATCCGGATGCCACGATATTCTAGTATTCCCTTTTGCCCGTCAACATAGCTGATACTGGATTGGGCGGCAGGGATGCCTTCCAAACCGGGCTTGTATTCGCACACCGACATGGCAACACCATCTGCTTTGTGAAAGATTTGCTCAGGTTAACTTACCAGAAATTGCGCTTGCCAATAACAGTAACAGTTATAACCTCAGTTCCTTCATAACTATTAGAATCTGCTATAGCAAGTACTTGGGTGGTGTCAACCAAAACATCTGACTACGACCCAGGGGCGAACCAATTTCTGGTAGTTTTATCCCAATCATACCTGCTTTTTTCAAGACTAGACTGGCTTTGGTTTCTCCCCAAAGCAGAATTTCTGCCCACTCACTTAAATTAGGTTCATGGCCAACCAAGGCTAGCTGGGTTTTTTGGGGATAATTTCTTGGCTCTAACCAGTCTGTAACCCAATTATGAATATTCCCTTCAGGCTTCAAGTGGCTAGATTCTTCCATCTGGGAACTTAAACCAGCTGCTATGAGTATTTCTGCGGTTTGTTTTGCCCTAACTAAGGGGCTAGTGACAATCACATCAAAGTGTAAACTCAGGTCAAATAGTCGTTGGGCTACCTTCTGGGTTTTTTCCTTGCCTTCCCTGGTGAGCGCTCTTTCTTCATCTTTAATGTTCAGCGCCTTGTCTTCAGCAATACCGTGACGAATTAAATACAGTTCCATAAGTACTCTCGCACACTACGCACCCTAGCATTACTCTCAGCTAAATTTTAGCGATTCTCCTAAGTGCCGACACAACTATCATCGCCGAAATCTAACTCTTAAACTTATTTCACACGATGCGATTTTTGAGCGCTCATAAGCAAAGATTACGGCTATTCGTCAGCGTTGGGATAAAAGTCTAAGTCTAAAATTTCATCGACAGAAAAGGGACAGGCGATCGCAAAAACTTCCTCCAACAAACCAGTTTCTGCCATAGCTTCTCGTCGCGCTCTTTGATAAATAGTACTAATACACTGTGCATCATTTAAAAAACGGCGCAAGCTAGGACTTTCTTGCAACAATTCATCTATATTCAGTCGCTCACGGGTAATGGTAACTTGCCAACTGCGTGTATGACATTCGGGTTGATATTTCCACTTCAATAAATGCGACAACACCAACCGCAATGCACTTTGCAACGCCCGCTGTTGACTCTTACCCAAGTCCACCACTTCCTCAATTAAGTGTTCTAAATCCAGCGCGTCCCACTCATGAGATTGTAAAAGCTCTGCGGTTTGCTTTACCCAAGCATAAAAATCTTGCTCATACAAGGTTTGTAACATTTGGAGTTCTTTAGGCTTCACAATCCACCTCCTTAGCAAGATTGAGATGTTGGTAGGAACAGCGATTGATCGCAAATGCAATCCTAGGCTAGGATAGAGCGAAAAGACTCACTGTAAATTCTCTTTCGCTCCTTTGACCATCCCCGCCTCTTCATCACTCTCTTACTCGGACTGAATCGGGTTGTCCCTAGGATTCACCAATCTCAGCAGTTTTTGCTTAATTTGAGCATCGAAAACTTCCCACTTCATCTTGGCATAAGCCGAATTTTCGTTACCACCAGACAAGAAACCCATTGGCACTTCAAAGCCACCTGCACTCGTCCGTCCACCACCAAAAAAGCGCCCAGTGCTATCTTGTCCAAAGGCTTCTTTGATGAATTCATCGGGGTCTAGGGTGAGTTTGGTTGTTCTCAGGGAACCGATGACTACTTCTAATTCATCATCTTCATCATGAACAATACCGTAAACTACTGCGGTGTGGACGTTTTCTTCTGTGACTAGAAAATCTGCTGCTTGGGGAATAGCGTCGCGGTCATCGTACCGGATGTAACCTACACCAGCAATGGAAAAATTGTTTTGCACGATGCGGTTTTTCAGTGCTCGCTCAATCACATCCATCACCCGCTTAGAACGATTTGCCTGTAAAATCGCATTCAGCAGTTGGGCGTCATAAAATCGGCTGAGATAGGCAGCCGCCATAAAATCTTCTTCTTGCGCTTGCATCAGTCTATTTGTATCTGATCGCAAGCCATGCATTAAAGCAGTAGCACATTTAACATGCTGATTCATGCTGCTATCTAATGCCAGTAAACCTGCCTGCAAGTACTGGGTAAAAATTGTTGCTGTCGCTCGCACGTAGGGACGGACATCAACAAACTCTGATTTGAGTTCCGACTGTAGACTATGATGGTCAACGACTACTACTAGTGGAATTCCTGCCTGTTGTACTGCTGAGAGTAGCTGAGAGGTCGTGCCCTGGTTGTCAATTAAGACAAAGCCTTGATAAGATGACAAGTCTTTGGTTTTTAATGTTTGCTGTGTCCATCTTTGGGCAGGCAAATTAGTCAACTTAACTAAGGCTATATTCTCTTGGTGGCTTAATGTACCAGCATAAATAATTTCGCATTTTATATCATATTGTTGAGCAATTAACTGGTAAGTCCAAGCACAAGAGAGGGCATCAGGGTCAGGAAAATCTTGCAGAATGACCAATTGACGCTCATGTCGGTGTGCTAAAAGCGTCTTTTGCAGTTCTTCTGTCTTCTGCGAAATCAGGGAATTACCACGTTGCATCTGATAGACACCCCCTTCACCTGTTGACTGTGGTAAGGAGGGTCTAGTAAGTATCAGGTCAACTGACTCTTTCTCTATTTCAGTATCCTCTGGGTTCGGCTCTGTGGTCAATGACAAACTCTCAAATTGCGTCAAGGTAGGATTAAATTGCATAAGTAAGGTTTTTGTAGATGTGAAGCTTCTGAGATTTGTTAAGAAATCTTACAACCAGCAGTTTACTGATTTGGCTACACATAAATATGATCTTCGCAAAAATATAGAGCCTTGGCACTGTGTCTATCAGTCTATTTTTGATCAACTACTTTGGACGAGATTTTCCCAGTTCCATCAGATTACACCATTGCGGCTGGCAAGTAATTACTGAGTCTTTTGTGAGACATATACAAAATAAATCTATTGCCCACTACTACCAGTAGAGAGCAGGATGCTCAAATTACTTTGAAAAACTATAGTTCTCAAAATAAGTGTGGTTTAGATAAGTGATTTCTCTTGTCAGAATCTACCCAACCAGCTTGAATTTTCACCCTGACATCATGTAGAGTTGGAGGCTGAGTGTTGGGTGTAGTGATTTGTTGTACGCTCACATAAAAACTTCTGCTATGAGATTAACTGCCGCAGAGTTATCTCCAAACCTCAGTTAGTTGGGTTTGGCGGTATGTGTTCACCAGAGGTCAAATTGCCCTGGCGATAATCAAGCACTAGTACATGTGCGGCATCTAAATTGAAGATGCCGATTAATCTAGGCTGCTCTGGTTTGCATGTGTAGTATTAGAGACCTATAACATATTTTTGCCACTCTTGGTGCAGTCCACTCTTAAGATGCTTGCTGACCTCGAAATAGAGGCTGCTGTAAGGTTGCCGAGGTGGATGACGCAAAAGCATGTGTGCTTCGTGGGGTGTGCGGCAACCTTTCTTGACATTGCAACGCACGCAGGCTGTCACAATATTTTCCCAGGTATCGCCCCCGCCACGCGATCGCGGTAGTACGTGATCTAGCGTCAGTTCATCGCCGATGTAACCGCAGTATTGACAAGTATGACCGTCACGATGCAATATATTTCGGCGAGTGAGTGGAATTTCTTTGTAAGGAACGCGTACATAATGGCGTAACCGGATGACCGTTGGTAACGGGAAGTCCGAGTACAGAAATTTGCCGTTATGTTCTACTCGTTCTGCCTTGCCTTTTATTAACAAAACCGCAGCGCGACGCCAGCTCGTGATATTGAGCGGTTCGTAAGAGGCGTTCAGGACTAAAACCTTCCCCATTGATATGCGCTCAAGGTATTAGTTTTACATATATTAACACAAAAATACTCTGGTTGGGAGATGAGAATAAATTATACTTCTGGCATATTTGGCGAAATCAGCCTGAAGTGATGAGTAACACAGCCGACTCTTCACGCTGTATACTGCAATTTCATTGCGTCCTGGGGAATTTTTCATCTCAGTATAGCCAGTAATTTTAAACACTAAAAGTTGTGATTACTAACTGAGCACGCAATGCGTCATTGAGACATCTTGTATCAACTCGAAGACGAAAGTTAAACTTCCAGATTAATTAATCTGATATGGCTTCTGGAAGTACGAATAAAAGATCATCTGGCAGCCGATTTGTGGTGTGATAGGAGTGAGTAAAAATGTTAAGTAGCAAGCAAATCCCTGGTGTTGCTTCTCATCCAGAATGCGACACCTATGCCTGGTTTTCCCAACGTGCTTGGGTAGAGATTGATTTAGCAGCTTTGTCGTACAATGTCCGACAAGTGGCGGGGTATTTGTCGCCGTGTACCAAGCTGATGGCAGTAGTTAAAGCTGATGCTTACGGACATGGGGCGGTAACAGTGGCCCAAACAGCACTACAATCGGGAGCCAGTTGGTTAGGAGTGGCGACGGTTCCAGAGGGAATTCAATTGCGGGAAGCCGGGATTAAAGCACCAATTTTGATTTTAGGGGCAACTCACACACCAGAGCAAATTCAGGCGATCGCACAATGGCAGATGCAACCTACACTGTGCAGTCCCAAACAAGCCTTAATATTTGCCGACACCCTAGCAGCCATCAAGTGTGATTCCCCAGTACCTGTACATATCAAATTGGACACGGGCATGTCTCGCTTGGGAACTAACTGGCAGCAAGCAGGTGAGTTTGTGCAGTTAGTCAAGCGTTTGCCACATCTGGCGCTGGCGAGTATTTATTCCCACTTGGCTACAGCAGACAGTCCTGACCCCGCGATCATGAAAGCACAGCATAGACGATTTCAAGAAGCGATCGCTCACATCAAAGGACTAGGAATTGAACTACCTTGCTTACACTTAGCCAACTCCGCCGCCACTCTCGCAGACTCGTCATTGCACTATGATATTGTGCGTGTGGGTTTAGCTGTTTACGGACTCTACCCCTCTACCCATTTACAAAACACCATCAAACTCCAGCCAGTGTTACAATTGAAGGCGCGAGTCACCCAAGTCAAAACCATCGCCGCAGGAACTGGTGTCAGCTATGGTCATCGATTTATTGCCCCGCGAGAACTACGCCTCGCAGTTGTGGGTATTGGCTATGCTGATGGTGTCCCGCGCCATCTTTCCAACAAAATGCAAGTATTAATTCGTGGTCAGCGCGTACCGCAGATTGGGACAATTACGATGGATCAGCTAATGGTCGATGTCACTGCCATACCTGATTTACAGGAAGGGGAAATAGTTACCTTACTGGGGGAACAAGGCAAAGAACAAATCACTGCTGACGATTGGGCAAAAGAATTAAACACCATATCTTGGGAAATTCTCTGTGGATTTAAGCATCGTCTGCCTCGTGTGGCAGTGATGTGAAAATAATGATTATTGGGCATGGGGAAATAGTAATTACCCTATTCTCCATTCCCTATTTTGGTTTGCCTAATACCAGTTTGAAAAAATATTGCAACAAATGGGCAGGTAGGGGCACGGCACCGATAAGATTACTGTATATACCCAAAAACTATGGACGCCGTGCGCCTACAAAGATTTGATGTGTCGCAAACATTATTTGGTTTGTCTAACTATTGGCATGGAAGATTTTTTGTGTTATAGTAGTAAACTGATGCGGATGTGGCGAAATTGGCAGACGCGCTAGATTTAGGTTCTAGTTCCGAAAGGAGTGAAGGTTCAAGTCCTTTCATCCGCACTTGTATACTAATTTTACCTGCCTAAAAGTTGAGTAATTGTTTTTCTGTAAGGTGAGTAACTTTTTGTAACCATCATACATTTGACAATTGCTGAAATTCTCCTTAAGTAGCGATCGCACGATATCAACAACTAGAACAATAGCCAGTTGCTAAAATTTTGGCAGCTAATGTACTGGTTCCCTAAATATTGACTTTATATTTATTTACATACTATTGATTTTTATTGCTGACGTACTTAGCATGATGAGAACTTATCTCAGATGCTATCCTTAATCATGACTACATACATATTTTTTTGTAATTTTTAATACGAATCATTGATTTCATCAAATGAAAATATCTTTAACAGATACTATTTGCAGTTGTAAGTAATATTAATTCTAAGTAATAATACTTATACAAGTATTGAGCTTGCAGGTAGCTTTGTAAAATTAGCTTGCATTTAAGTGCAAATACTGAAGAAGCAAAGTTCAATATATTTACTCAAGTAGTATAATTGCTGTGACTTTTGCATAAAAATTACTAAAAGGCAAGCGACTTTATCTAGTCTTTACATTTTTTTGACTTATTCCCCAAAGATGTCTGGTAATCTCTGTATAGGTAAGCAAATTGACAACAAATTAACGAATTGACTGAAATTTTTAACTCTGAAAGTAAGGCTGCTATTGAATTTACCCTAAATCTTGGATAAGTATTTATGTATGTTATGCTACAAAGCACTAATACCTCATGATTTTTGATTAGGTATTGTAGAGCAACTTTTGCACAAATTTAGTTTACATGTATTAAATTTAGCTGAAGTAAAAGCAAAATGAGCACAAGTCCCATAGGTAACTATAGGTTGTTTCAGAAACTACATCCACTATCACTACTAGCACAATTAACTAGTCGCCGTGCTACAGGGCACTTACGTGTATATAGTGGGACAGTTTCTTGGTCTATTTTTCTTGAAAACGGTAAACTTACTTACGCCTCTTATTCAGATAAGCTGTTTGAGCGACTTGATAGTCACCTACGGCGTCTGAGTCAGCAGATTCCTACTCTCAATAGCGCTACTCGTGTGCAAATGCGCCTGATGTTTGAAGCGAAGAATGAAAATCAGTCTATACCCAATGCTGATTATCAAGCCATTTGCTGGTTAGTTGACCAGGAACATATCACCCCATCACAAGCAGCATATCTGATAGATGAACTAGCTAAAGAGGTGCTAGAGTCCTTTCTAGCCTTAAAAGAAGGAAGCTATGAATTTAATTCGGATGTTTCTTTGGGTGAACTGCCAAAGTTTGGTCGTTTGGATTTGCGCTTACTCGTGGAACACTGTCAGAAGCAGCTACGAAATCGGCAAAATATTCAGTCACCAGTTCCAGCGAGTGGAGGTTCTCCAGTTACATCGACAACCAGACTACCTCAGACACAGCCACAATCCTCAATCAAAATTGGGCAACAAGCACCACTCCAGAGACCAAACAATTTTGAGGTGGCGGAGGAACGGAATCAGACATTTACCCAGCAAACTGTTAACAAGAGCCTGTATACAATTGCATGTATTGATGATAGCCAAACAGTGTTGAATTCTATCAATCACTTTTTGGATGAAAGTACATTTTCTGTGGTGATGATCAACGATCCAGTTAAAGCCTTGATGCAAATACTCCGGAGTAAGCCAGACCTAATTTTACTAGATGTGGAAATGCCGAATTTAGATGGCTATGAGCTATGTTCTTTATTAAGGAGGCATTCAAACTTTAAGAACACACCCATTATTATGGTGACTGGGAGAACAGGATTTATTGACAGAGCCAAGGCAAAGGTAGTGAGATCCTCTGGATATTTAACCAAGCCTTTTACGCAATCAGAGTTATTAAAAATGGTGTTTAAGCATATCAGCTAACTTAGAAATAATCAGTGGTGGCATCATAAATGAATTTAGTAACACCAATTTATTTTTTCAGGAGATTTAGCAGTGAATATTACTTTGCTTGGCACAATTTTGATTGTGGAAGATTCGCCCAGTGAATTAGAGCTAATGAGTCATTATCTCCAAGAAAGTGGTTATAACGTCATTCCAGCCACTGGTGCAAAAGAAGCTCTGCAAAAAGCCCTATTACAACAGCCAGATGTAATTGTTACTGATGTAGTAATGCCTGGTGTCAGTGGATTTGAATTGTGTCGGGCATTGAAGAGAAATCCCATCACAGAAAAAGTCCCGATCGTGATTTGTAGTTCCAAAAATTTAGAAATTGACCGTTTGTGGGCGATGAGACAAGGTGCCGATGCTTATTTAACTAAACCTTACACCCGCGACCAACTCCTACGTGTTATTAAATCAGTAGCCATGTAAATCAATGAATAATGCCAACATTACTCTTGCCTCTAAAAATATTGAACATAACTCAGGAGATGGCTATCTCCGGTTTCAGCTAAATCAACAAACTGCTGCTGTTTTATCAATGCGGCACACCCAAGAAGCAGTGATAGCATCTGTCGAGTCTGTAACTTCTATGCCCAATGTACCCGCTTGCATACTAGGCTTAATGAATTGGCGGAGTCGGATAATTTGGGTAATTGATTTACCAAGAATGCTCAACTTAGAATCTCTAGACTATAGACTACGGCAGTACAATGTAATTGTTATCCGGGTGGAATCACTGCTTTTAGGCTTGGTTGTGCAAGAAATAAAAGGCACAACTAAGTTTATGCCTGACGATATTTGTTCTCCTGTAGGGCAAGTAGCATCTAGTCTAGTACCATATTTACGCGGGTGTGTGGTACAACAGCAAGAAATATTGCTGGTATTAGATGCACAAGCTATTGTCCATTCTTCTATTCTCCGCAGTGATTAGGGTGTACTACTAAAAGAAATGGCTTTTTAGTGTTCTTCTTCACCTATTTCTGGGGAATTAATTTATGTTTAATAAGACTGACACGGCTAAGAGTAGTAATGCCCGCAACGGAGCATCACTAATTTCATCGGAAAAACCCATTGATAGTAGTATAGTAAAAATACCTATAGAATCTCCTCATGAAACTGCTCAAATTTCTGGATTGAATCAAGTATTTGTTTATTTGAGGCAGCTACATTTGGGGACAAAGGCGACAGTTTTAGCGATCGCTATTGGGACACTACCTGCATTGGGTATTGGGGCGATCGCTTACCAAGTTTCTAGTAAATCAATTACACGGCAAATTACCCAAACCCAAGAAGCAGAAGCCATTCACTTAACTGACCAAGTCAACCGTTTTATGTTTGAACGGTATGGCGATATTCAAGTAATCGCTAATCTGCCATTTTTGATTAATCCCAAAGTCAGCGATGTCACAACTACTCTAGAAAAACAGGCAGTACTAGACCGCTTTATAGAAACTTATCAAGTCTATGACAGTATCGCGGTACTGGATCTCAACGGCAACCCGTTGGTGACTAGTGGCAAAGAAACTCTTGCTAATCAAAAAGACCGCGACTATTTTCCGGCCACCCTGCAAAAGAACAGTGCGATTATCACCCAACCCCAGATATCGCCAACCACAAAAACACTGAATATTTACACCGCAGCACCTGTAAAAGATAGCGTCACAGGCAAAACGATCGCCATTGTCCGCGCGCGGATGCCTGTAAAATCTCTAGACGAGGTGATCAAAAATTACGCAGTCAATGGCCATGAATACAATTTAATTGATGCCTCTGGCAAAGTTTTTTTAGCAGCCGAAAAGAATCACGTTGGTAGAGATGCTAAACAAGATTTTCCCGGTTTAGATAAACTCCAAGCTGCCATAAAGCCAGATAGTTTCCTCACCATTGACCAAATTGATAAACGGCAGCAGCTAGTCACCTATGTGCCATCAAGAAAGCTAGCAGGGTTGCCAGATTTGCAGTGGGACGTAGCGATCGCTACCGATACAGCCATCACGTTTGCGCCGCAAAGACAACTGTTATGGATGATTGCCATTGGTACAGCCTTGACGGCTTTGATTGTGGCAGCGATCGCCGCTTGGTTAGCGAAACGAGCCACCAAGCCAATTTTAAGTGCCACTGAGGCGGTCAGCAAACTTGGTCAAGGTCAACTCAATACCCGTCTAGAGATCCAAAACACAGACGAATTAGGGGACTTGGCGATTAATATCAACCAGATGGCAGACCAATTGCAGGTGTTGCTGAAAGAACAAGAACTAGATACCCAACGGGCAAAATTACTAGCAGATATTACGCTGCGGATGCGGAGAAATCTCCAAGCTGAAGATATCTACAAAGTAGCTGTGACGGAAATTCGCCAAGCCCTGAAAACAGACCGGGTAATTGTCTATGAGTTCAACACAGAAACTTGGGATGGTACTGTCGTTGCCGAATCAGTGACTGGTATTTGGCCGAAAATGACCGGGTTGCAAATCGACGACCCCTGTTTTCGGGAACGTCATATAGAAACTTACAAAAAAGGACGAGTGCGGGCGATCGCTAACATTCATCAAGAGCCGAGCCTGACAAAAAACTCTTGTTACATCCAAATGTTAGAGAAATTTGCCGTCAAAGGCAATTTGATCGCCCCAATTATTACCAACGAAAATCACCTCTTGGGTTTATTGATTGCCCACCATTGCGAAAGTCCTCGGGTTTGGCAACAACCAGAAATCGATTTGTGCCAACAGATAGCAATTCAAATCGGCTATGCCTTAGAACAAGCCAGGCTGCTAAAGGAACTGGAAAAAGCTAAAACATCTGCTCAAAAAGACTCAGAAACAGAACGAGGAGAAAAAGAAGCCCTACAACAGCAACTTCTAGAACTGCTAAGTGATGTAGAAGGTGCAGCTAGCGGTGATTTGACAGTACGTGCTGATGTCACCGCCGGGGAAATTGGTACTGTTGCCGACTTTTTCAACTCCATTGTGGAAAGTCTACGGGATATTGTCACCAAAGTGAAAACAGCTGCTACCCAAGTCAACGAAGCGATCGGTTCTAACGAAGGCGCCATCCGTCAGCTAGCAGATGAAGCACTCACCCAAGCTGCGGAAATTAACCGCACCTTAGACGCGGTTGACAAAATGACCGATTCCATGAAGGTTGTAGCCGAAAACGCCCAGCAAGCCGCCGTCATTGCCAACCATGCCGCCCACACTGCTACTAAGAGTGGACGAGCAATGGATTTAACTGTACAAAACATCTTGTCTCTGCGGGAAACCGTCGGTGAAACTGCCAAAAAAGTCAAGCGTTTAGGAGAATCTTCTCAGCAAATTTCCCGTGTGGTGTCTTTGATTAACCAAATTGCCATGCAAACCAACTTGCTCGCCATCAACGCCGGGATTGAGGCAGCACGTGCAGGGGAGGAAGGTCAAGGGTTTGCAGTAGTTGCCGAAGAAGTCGGTGAACTAGCAGCCCGCAGCGCCGCCGCCACCAAAGAAATTGAACAAATTGTCGAGAACATCCAAAGAGAAACCAGCGAAGTTGTGAAGGCGATGGAAGTGGGAACCTCGCAAGTGGTGGAAGGCACCCGGATTGTGGAAGATGCCAAGCAAAGCCTAGGACAAATTTTGGAGGTGTCGCAACAAATAGATTACCTAGTAAAATCGATTTCCGAAGCTACCACATCACAAGTAGAAACATCGCAATCTGTCAGTGACTTGATGAGAGCGATCGCTGCCGTTTCCCAACGTACTAGTGATTCTTCCCGTCTCGTTTCCGAATCTTTGCAACAAACTGTCGATATTTCCCAAGAATTACAGCAGACTGTTGGTACATTTAAGGTCAGTTAAGTCATTTGTCATTTGTCCTTTGTCCTACCCTGCGGAGAACTCGCAAGAGTAGCCGCCAGTGCGTCTATGTTATTTGCTAACGACTGATGACCAATGACCTTTCCGATGATACTTTTTTCTCACTCACGTTTTGTTCACAGAGCGTTTCGTAGAGAAGAGCCAGTTGCCCACTGGATCATCAATGACCAATGACCAATGACCATTGACTAACAACAAAAACCATGTCACAGGACAAAGAACTGGAAATCCAGATGCAATTTCTGGAAGAAGCAACTGATTATCTCAATACCCTAGAAGGGGTACTGCTGGAACTCGACATCAACAACCGCATTGATTTAGAGAAAATTAACGGGGCGCTGCGGGCGGCTCATTCCATCAAAGGCGGTGCAGGGATGATGGGGTTTAGAACGCTGAGTGATTTAGCTCACCGTTTGGAAGATTCCTTTAAAGTTTTAAAAACTCGGAAAAACTCCGTAGAAATTGATACTCAGTTGCAAAGTTTACTGCTATCTGGTGTGGATTGGCTACGGCAAATAGTGGAACTGCTCTCAGAAGGAAATGTTATTGAAGAAGATTGGTTAGCAACCTTTTGTTACCCTGTTTTTGATGAGCTGCATGAGCGTTTGGGCGACCCCACCCCAGAAGACGCTACAACCATGCTCTTACCAGAAGATGGGCAAGACATTATCCCCTTACTGTTTGAAACAGAAGTCGAAGGATGTTTGCAACGCCTAGAATCTGTATTGGCAGATCACGAACAGCCTTGTTTACAAGAAGAAGTTGCGATCATGGCTGCTGAATTGGGCGGTTTGGGGGAAATGCTCCAGTTAGCAGCTTTTAGTCAACTATGTCAGTCAGTCACCCACCATTTAACAGCTGCGGCTCCCGATCAAATCGCCGAAATTGCCCAGTTAGCACTGGCAGCCTGGCGGCGATCGCAGGCTTTGGTATTGACACATCAATTAGATAGCCTACCCACAGCAATTGAGTATGGTGATTTAGCTGTAGCTGAAGAAGAGTTCCCAGTATTCTCCTACGAAGAAGCGATCGCCAACGGCCACGCAGACACCACCCACTTCCTAGAACCCGAAATCCTACCTGTGGATGTCTCGGAATCAGAAATCACCGATGAAACTTGGCTGGATGAAGAAATCATTGCTGCTAGTTTTGAATCTGTAGAGGCAGAATTCAGTGAGGAGCCACTGGAGATTTCAGAACCAACGACAGTTGAAGTTCCTCAAGAATTTTCCACCACAGATTACAAATTTACTGAACCCAAACCCGAACCAGTCGGGGCAGGTAAAGACCGAGAAATTCCAGAAAATACCGTCCGAGTTCCCAGTAAGCAACTAGAGCAAATCAATGATTTGTTTGGCGAACTCATCATCCAACGTAACGGGCTGAACCTGCAACTAGAAAGACTACGCAAGCTCATTCGCAATCTTAGCCAGCGTGTGCAAGTTCTCGACCGAGAAAATCAGGAATTACGCGCAGCATACGACAAAATTTCTACTCAAGCCTTAGCCTCATCCGGCGCACCATCACTCACAGACAACTATATAGGCATAGAAAATGGGTTCGATGCCTTAGAAATGGATCGCTATAACGAATTAAACCTCCTGTCTCAGGAAGTGATGGAAACCATCGTTCAGGTGCAGGAAGTTACAACTGACGTGCAACTGAGTGTTGATGATACAGACCAAATTGCCAGGAAGTTAAATAAAACATCCAAGCAGTTGCAAACAAAGCTGACCCAAGTCAGAATGCGCCCCCTATCCGACTTAATCGATCGCTTTCCTAGAGCCTTGCGCGACTTGAATGTCGAATATGGTAAAAATGTCCAGTTAAAAATTGAAGGTGGTAACACCTTAATTGAGCGCAGCATTTTAGAAGCCTTGAACGAGCCGTTAATGCATTTAGTGAGGAATGCCTTCGATCATGGGATTGAAGACCCCGCCACCCGCAGCGCCCTCGGTAAACCAGAACCAGGATTGATTGAAATTAAAGCCTCTCACCGCAGTAATCGCACCATCATTACCATGCGTGATGATGGTCGAGGGATTTCTCTGGATAAAATACGCGATCGCGCCTTAAATATGGGCTTAGATGCGGCGTTGTTGGCTAGTGCCAGTGATGAAGAATTATTATCACTGATTTTTGAACCAGGATTTACCACCTCCGACCAAGTAACAGCATTATCTGGTCGTGGTGTAGGCATGGATGTGGTTCGCAATAACCTCAAACTTGTACGCGGTGATATCAAAGTTGATACCCAGCCAGGAGTCGGCACTACTTTTACTCTGTCAGTACCTTTTACACTTTCAGTAGCGCGAGTGCTGTTGGTAGAAACCAACAAAATGCTCTTGGCATTGCCCACAGATGTAATTTCCGAAATCTTTTTACTGCAAAACGAGCAAATTTTCATCATGGCTGGTAGCGAAGTCATCAATTGGCAAGGAACCATGCTGCCATTGATTCGCATTGGTCGCTACTTAGAATTTAATGGCCCCCGCTACAATAGCCCAGATTTAGAAACAGCACCAGCAATTAATGCTAATAGTGTATTAATAGTCAAGAGCGGTAATCAGCCAGTCGCGGTACAGGTAGATCGTTGTTGGGGTGAGCAAGAAGTGGCGATCCGCCAAATTGAGGGGAATATACCTCTGCCAGAAGGCTTCAGTAACTGCACCATTCTCGGTGATGGTCGAGTAGTGCCATTAGTGAACACCAATGAGCTATTGTATTGGATTGCTACTAATCAACGTACCCCTAGAAGTAATCAATTACCATCAGCCAGGTTAAAAACAGCCTTCCTTGTTTCCCACGATGACAAATTACCAGCGTCCCCTGCCAACCACAAAGGCACAATTTTGATTGTCGATGACTCGATTAATGTGCGGCGCTTCTTAGCATTAACTCTAGAAAAAGGCGGATATCAAGTCGAACAAGCTAAAGACGGTCAAGATGCCCTAGACAAGCTACAAAGTGGCTTGCAAGTCCAAGCCGTAATTTGTGATATTGAAATGCCTCGCCTTGATGGTTATGGTTTTTTAGGGCGGGTAAAATCCAACATGGACATGAAAAATATTCCCGTCGCTATGTTGACCTCCCGTAGTAGCGCTAAACATCGGCAATTGGCAATTCAACTAGGGGCGCGAGCCTACTTTTCCAAACCTTATAACGAACAAGAATTACTCCAAACCCTAGAGGAAATAATTTTTTCCGTCACCGGAACTTTGTCCTCTCATAACAATTGAATTTAAATCAAGCGATCGCCATATCTGGCTGACTAGCCCAGAAGTCATTTCTGGAAACCACCAAATTTTTAGCGGTTCTCTTATAAGTGATTTTGGTGGGAAATTCGCTCTGGATCTACTTGTGTCTACACCCTAGGCTAGAGGGAGGAACAAAGTTAGACAACACCAAACCGATGTACCATAGAGATAGCTTTACAAAAATCAACAATGGTAGAACGTCCCATCAAAAAGTCGGAACGTCAGGCTCAAGCAAGCACTGACCAAAATTCCGAAAAATTGGATTCTGTGCCCTCTATTGAATCCAATACCGACAGATCAAAACCAAGTGGTAATCGCTCTTCCGGTAAAGGAAGAAAAGGATCTTTTGGCGATGAAATCAAGTCGCCGGTTAATCCTGCACTAGCGCGTGGCCCCAAACCGGTTAAACCTAAACCCAGTGTGAAAACAGAGTCAGAATCAGAACCTATTTCTGAAGAAACTCAAGATTAATGAGCAATTTGTGTAAGTCAATATCAGTCAAGAATTGAGCGAAGAGAATTCGTTATTACACAAACAAAGTCTAGATGGTGTATGGATTTCATGAGAGAGCCTACCCAGGCGAAGATAAGTATGAGCATCGGATTTCGGTGCTCATATTGTTTTTGTGGCACAACCTTTAATGTAGTTCATAGAAAGAATCAAGCCCCAAATGCTTCACATAATTCTCTATACTAAAAACGGTTAGGAATTTTACTTTTAAACGCAGAGGTTCGCTGAGGTAAACGCAAAGGTACACAAAGTTTTTGTTCAAGTTTTCGCTGTGTAATTTATGCCATTCTGTAAAGTCCAGATATTAGCCGTTTGCAGTATACAAGGTTTTGGAGAATATCTTCATATCCAGAAGTGTTGAATGTTAAGAAAAAGCCGATAAAAATAGCCCAAAATATGATAGATTTTGGGCGAAGGACTAAAATATCTTAGTTTAACGTGATTATAAAATCATTTCCCAAGATTGTCAAAG
>JAESGB010000059.1_pt1 | contig 117433 bp, 124 predicted proteins | sample 9266211 | NCBI WGS metagenome assembly JAESGB01 (sample SAMN14514844, study PRJNA621659) | algae metagenome | isolation source: Goleter apudmare HA4340-LM2 and co-occurring heterotrophs from cave wall... | place: USA: Maniniholo cave, Kauai, Hawaii | collected 2009-07-28 | reverse complement strand
GGTCGAGGCTGAGCCAGCAACGGCAGCCCTTCAGCGCCGCGATCGTCTCCTGGTCGACGTCGGCCAGGACCGCCGCCCATTTCGTTTCATCCAGCCAGAAATCCGCCGCGCCCGCCGGGATGCCGAAGTACAGCCGCTTGACCGACGCGGCCTTCGACAAGCGGGTCTGCGCTTCCGCTACCGCCTCGCGGATGTTGGTGATCGGATAGGTGACGCCCAGCGCCGGGAGCGACTTGTGCCAGGCTTCCTCGTTGTCGAAGATCGTGTCGTGATCGCGCTTGTCGGTGCGCGCCACGAAGCCAAACGCCGTGTCGCTTTTGACGTCGCCTTTCGCCACCGCCTGCGCGGTGTCGGAGATCTCGGTGCCGACGTGCTGCGACACGGCCGGGGTGTTGCTCCCGAGCACCATCATCGCGCTGCCGGCGATCTTGTCGATCGCCGCCTGCCAGATCTCGATCTGGTCGATCGAGCTGAACTCGTGGATCTCGTCGGCCAGCACCATGCGCGGCCGCGGCCCCGACTGCTGCTTGCCATCGGCCAGCGGCAGAAAGAACGACTGCGAACCCGGATGCTCGATCTTACCGGCGTTGTCGCCTTCACCGCGGATCACGACATGACCCATTGATTCGAGCGTTTCGTGCTCGTCGTAGCCCGGCACCCGCGCCCGGCACATCGCCGTCGCATCCTTGAACAGCACCATCGACGTCTGCTTGTTCGCCGCGATCGAATAGATCTGCGCGCGGCGAAACCCGCACCAGCCCATCGCGTAGAGGCCCAGGCCCGCCATCATCGGCGACTTCGCCTGGCCTTTGCCGGTCTCGACATAGGCCGTTCTAAATCGCCAGCGCCCCGCCGCATTTACCCAGCCCATCAGCGAGCCGACGATGAACGTCTGATACGGGATCAGTCGGAACGGCTGTCCCTCCGCTGGACCGTCCGTGATGGTGAACAGCGACGGAAAGAAGTCCAGCGCGCGCTGCGCCAGCTCCGGCCGCCAGAAATAGCCACGCCTCTCTGCGTCGCGCAGATCGCGCAGGTGTCGCTCCGCCGCATGTCGGACCAGGTCACCGACGACGAAGTCGCCGCGGACCGCCGCCGCCGCCCAGGCGGTGGTGGGATCAAGCGGCTCCGCGCTAACCCGGCGAGCCAAGGAAGGCGTCGGCACCCGCTTGGCGCTCGCGCTTCGTCACCACCTTTGCGACCTTGCCCCGGCGCCCGGGCGAAAGGCCCAGCTGCGCCTCGAGCCGCTCGGCGGTGTTCTCCGCTTCGCGCATGGCCTTGTAGTGGATAGACAGGCGCGCAATCGCCTTCGGGTTCTTCTCGTTGTCGGGTTCGTCGACGATTCCGCCGGCGGCGACTGCGTTCGAGCAGCGGTTATAGACCAGGTACGCGAGCACCAGGCGCTGCACCGCATGGCCGTTCGACGATGACAGGATCTCGCGATCGAACATCTCGCGCGCAACGCGCCGCCAGTGACCCGACGCGACCGAACGTTCGGCTTCATCGGGAAGCAGCGCGATCCAATCAGGCTCCAGAACGTTCCCGATCTCAACCCGCTCGATCGCGGGCGTGGGCGTCGCTGCGGCCGCCGGCTTCTTCGGCAATACCTTGCGCGGCTTCCGTTTGGGCTTCGGCGTTGGAGCGGGAACCGTCATCGCATCACCCTCCCGCCGGCCCGAACTTTTTAGTCTGGAATTGCTCGCAGTGCGCACGGTCCCACTTCGCGGTGTCCGGCAGGGTCGGCGCCCGACTTTCGACCCCCCGGGGGGTCCGCCGGGCTGCGGCGCCGACCGTCGGCCGGGCGGCTGCCCAGGGGTGGTCGCGGTCGAGCGGTCGGCCGTCCTCTCCGACGCCTGGCCGACCGCGCCGCACCTGCTGGCCAAACTGCTCGGCCGTCACCTCGAGGTGGCACGGATCGCAGAGGTTGCGCGTGTTGTCATCGTCGTCCGAGCCGCCATGTGCCAGCGGCTTGATGTGGTCGACGACAGCAGCGACGGTGGTGCGGCCTGCAGCGAGGCAGCGCTCGCACAGGCCGTTGGTGCGCTTGAGCCGACGCAGCCGCTGCGCTTGCCCGGCACGGCCGCGCAAGCGCTGCGTTGGCGGCCGTGTCATCAGGCGGTGACGGTGCCTTCCTGGACGACGCGCTCCAGGACGAACGTCTCGGCGCCGGCCGGCTTGCTGAAGCCCAGCTCGGCGAGCTGCTTGGCATGCTTGCCGGTCAGCGCAGTGCCGATCGCCGTCTTGTCCGGCGCATAGGTCACGCGCACGTAGGGCTTGGCCCAACGGTGCGCCTGCAGGGCGGCCGTGGCCGCCGTGTCATCGCCACCGGCAAACTGCAGGCTGGAGCGGCCGGCCTTGCTGCCGATCATGCAGCCGGCCAGCTCGACCGTCTTGCGCTTGCCCGTGAGAAGGCTGGCGCCGTTGCGCTTCCACCACGGCTCAACGGCCGCACGGATCTCGTCCATCTCCTTGACGATCGGCAGCGCGATCTTGTCGGCGATCGAGTTCACCGCGGCATAGCCGTCGGCCCGAGCCGCTTCGGCAAGGTCCAGCTCGACACCGAGTTGGGCGAAGCGCTCGAGCAGCGGCGTCAGCTGCTCGGCCGGGGCGTTGATGCGGATCTTCACTGAGCGGTCTCCTTGCGGGCGGGATCGACCGTCGTGAGGACGGCATGCGCGACCGGACCGCCTTGGGCCTGCCGCTCGATCTGGCGCAGCAGGCCGATCGTCACGACGACCTGTGCGCTATCGGGATGGGCCGAGGCGGTGATGCCGGCGATGATGTCGAGGGCCTTCGTCATCACCAGCCTGCCGACAAGCCATCAGGGCTGACGTACAGCGGCGCGGCACTCGGCCGGCGCGCGTTCCGGCCGCGAAAGGCCGCGACCAAGTCATCGGCGAACGTCTGCGCGTCCTCCTCGAGCTGGTGCGTCTCGCGCTCCGAGCGGGTGGCCAGCGCCGCCCGGCGGACGATATCGTCCCATCGGGGGGTGAGACGATCTAACTCGTCCAACCGCGCTGGGCGGCGCTGGCTCGTCGCCGGCATGGGGCTCAGAAGCTCCCTGCGCGGCCGAGCTCGCGCTGTCGGCGCATGCGCCGGGCGAGCTTGGAAGGGCCGCGGGCGCGGCGACGAAGGATGAAGGCGGCACGACGCAGCGGTACCTGCTCGCGCGCCAGCCGAACGATCGTCTTGTATCGATACTGGCTGAGCGATCGCGCGGTCGCGTCAAAGGCGTCGTTGTCGGCCGCGGTTGGAGCCGCGGCGATGATCAGGCTGGTGATTGCTTGGGCAAGCTGCATGTCGATACCCCCGAAACGACAGCGCCCGCCAACCCCGGGCTGGGGTGGCGGGCGCAACTATGGCGGGGTCGTTTTTGCCGTCTGCGTGACCGTTTTTCGGCCTGCTCACTCGCGCACTGCGCGAAAGAGCAGTCCCCTTAATGACGGCGCCAACGATCAAGCGCGAGCGCCAGAACCGATCGCGCACGCCGGTTCGACATCCGCCAGCGCCGGGCGGCGATCGTCAGGCCGATATCGTCGACGATGATGGCCAGCAGCATGTCAGCATGCGGCGCCACGTTCGCACGCCACTGCGTATAGGCACGCTCCAGGATCACGCGGCGCAACGGTACCGCCGCTGCAGCGTCGGGGCCGCCGCCGGTGCTGCGCTCGAGCTTGGCGGTGCGAACGGCGACCTCGGCGGTGATCAGGTCGTATGCGGTCGCGATCTCCTCCGCGGCCGCGAGCTGGTGCCGATCGAGCGCGCCGCTTTGCACCAGGCGAGCAAGCGAGCCCTCCCGCTTGGCAACCCGCACCGCGTGCTCCTTGGTTTCCGGCGTGCCCTCGATGCCCCGCCATGCTTCGCGAAGAGCGACCCGCTCCTCGATCCCCGGCGCGAGCTGAGCACCTTGGCGACGCAGGCGTTCCCTGCTGACCTTCCACTCCTGCTTCGACACGCCGGGCGGTCGCTTCGGCAGCACCGCTGGCGGACGCGGCGCGCCGAGCACCAGGTGCGCAATGCGCTGCTGCTCGCGCTCGGCCGCGGTGAAGGTGCGCGCTATGGCGCCGCCGCTATGTGGCTGCTGATCGATCCCCGTCATGATTGGGGATATGTTCCAGGACTGCGACTATGGGCAGCTGCGCTTGCGCGCAGTGCCCGACGAGGTCGCCCAGCGGCGCGGCCGCCATGCCGCCGATCCGCCGGAACACTTCCACCACGATCTCACGAGCGTGCGTAACGTCGCGCACCACGAGGTTGCGCTGAAGACCGGCGGTGCGCTCCAGAACCTTGGCGTTGACCAGCTGGTCAACCAGCTGGCGGGCCCGCGTTTGGCTGACGCCTACCTCTTCGCCGATCTCCTTATAGCTGGGGCAGCCACGGCCGCGGGCCAGGCGCTCGACGATGAACGCGAGAACCTCCTCACGTCGGAGCGGAGTAGACACCGCACTGCGTCTCAGGCCCGTCACCGGCGCCGGCAGCGGAAAGTTCGCGACCATCGTTTCCCCTCGCCCCTGCAGAGAACATAGGGGGAATCGCTCCATCTTGCCAGCGCCACGCCTCGCCGCCGAGGGAACCGTAACATGCCTGCAACATTGTGCCGCGGCGGCTCTAGCCGGCCGCATGTTGGACCGGCCCGGCGAGTTCTTCCCTAGTCTCGTCGGGCCGCGGCGGAGAACCCCTCCGCCATGGTGATCCGAAAGGTGCGGAAAAGCGATGGTATCAGCCGTTCGAACGGCGCAAATACCCGACCGATACCCGCAGACCGGAGCCGCCGCAGTGGACCTGTTGCCAGAAGAAGATTGGACCGCCGAACGCGACGGGCCTGATCACGTCCTTGTCAGCGTAGCCGAAGTCGGCGGCTACCTGCATTTCGCGAGGCTACGACTTTACGACAAGCACCCCCGTTTCGCGAATGCGGAAGGTGTCATTGTCGACTGGGATCAGCCTGGAGCCACTGGGCAGCTCAAGCCACCGTCGGCCGGGTAACCAGTCCTCGCCATCCTTGGTCGATGCGTCGGTGAACTCCTGAAAGTCGACAACCGAATAGCTGCGGCCGTCATCGCCCTTGCAGACGTACTCGCCCATGCGGCGCTTGACCGTTTCCTGTCGTTCATCGCCACCTCATCAACGGCGCTCAAGCTCCATCCGGTCGGCCATCGCCTCCAGATTGTCAGCCTCCGCCTCCATCTGGTCGGCCAGCGCTTCGGCGTTGTTCGTGATAGCCACTGCCTCCGGCGAGCGCACCGCGTTGCCGCCCCCGCTCACCACGAATATCAGGGCCACGAGCATTATGGCAGCGATGATGCCCAACACATAGGCGACCGCACGATCCGCATCAGCGGGAACGATCGGGGTCGGGGGCCCGCTCTCGACAGCAGCATGAGACGGCAGAACTTCGGGAGGGGCGGTGCTCTCTTGCGGCCTGAACCGGGCGCCGGCGTCGATTATTCCACCGGCAGCGATTAAGACTACCCCAGCCAGTATCGACGTGAGACCCGCGTGAAACACCAACGCCTGTCGTTGCAGAAGGCCGATGTTGATCACCGAACCCGACTGGCCGATCGCCTCAAGATAGGAGCTTCCGGGTGTGTTCACCGATGTTGGCAAGATGAACGCAGCGATCAAGGCGAGGAGCCCCAACCCGATAAGCCAAACACCCGCAATCCTCATTATCCCCCCCATCGATTAGAACATGCACGGCCCGAGCCCACTTTTCCCAAAACCAGGCAGCGCGCGAAAAACTTCGACGTGGCTGCCCGCGTCATTGCTGGTCACTCGATAGATCAGCACTAGTCCCCCGTTGATGTATCGGAGTACGCGTGTGAGCCCGCGCTCAGGAACAACGGTCGGAGTTCCAACGGTCACATTCTTAGCGATGCACGCGGCCGTGTCCTCCACGCTGCGGGTGCTATCGAAAACGAACGCAGGTCGGCGCTGCTCGAGTTTCTCCAAATCACTTGCTTCCGCTGATTGCGCGATCACAACCGCCGCGAGTGCCATGAAGCGCTTGTTCAAGGTCAATCACCGCCGCCCACAACGGGCGTTTGATCGGTCGGCCCTACCACTTCGCCGGAACTGTAGCCGGCCGCGGCTCTCGCCAGAGCTAGTAGGGCTGCACAGATTTCAGTGCTTAGCTGCGGCCAAATCACGGTGAGTTCATTCAGGCTCGGGACGGTGCCCTTGGCGCTTCGGCCAGACGTGAGAATGTACTCCACGTCGAGGCCATGCGACTCGATGTCGCTCAGGTACCTCAAGTCAGGCGCAGTCGCCTCCTTCTCGTAAGCGCGCTGGGTATTCCGATGGGTAAGGGCCTGCTGATTCAGGCGGAGTCGCTCCCGCTCCTCCCTGAGCCGCGCCCCCCAACCCACACGAATGAACATAAATCTGTGCAATCCTGTTGACGATGCACTTAGATTTGTGCAGCGTACTTCTAGTTTATACAGATTGGCACAATTCACATGCCCGAAGGAGTCGCTACTGCCGATGAAGTTGTGCGCCAGCGCGCGAGCGCAGTGCGTGAGCAGTTCATCGCGTCAGGCACGAACGTCTCCGAATGGGCGCGTGAACGTGGCTTCGGCCTACGGCTGGTCCACCAGATCCTGCGTGGCGAGCGCAGCTGCCGCCGCGGCGAATCACACCGCATCGCCGTCGCGCTAGGCATCAAGGTCGAACAGCCGGTGCCAGGCACCGCGGCTGCCGATTCGATCGAAGGCGCAGCAGCATGAAGACGCTGCTGCGCCTCGACGAGACCGGTCTTTGGCTTGCCGAAGCTGAAATAGCTCGGCTCAGCAGCCGAGCCCTTCTCGGACCCGACCACTCCTTTCGGATTGTCGGTGAGCTTGAAGAACTTGCTTCCGATGTGAACGAGATGATCGGCCGGCATCCGGTCAACCGTGATGGCTTGCAGCTTCTGCGAGATTTCAACGCCCCGCCCAGCCGGACCGGCAAATCGCCAATGAACGCCGTCAAAGGCGAACGGCTCGAGCGTGAAACTGCCACCGGAGTAGACCATGGTGCAGTTCTCGAAAGTGCAGTCGATATACTCGTTGCCATCAAGGGCGAGCGTCTCGTCCTTAAAGCTCCGCTTTTCGTAGCGCATACGTCATCAGCTCCGGTGGTTGTTCGCACCAACACCGTAGCCGGACGGGGGGCGGTGACAAGCCGCTCCCCGGAAGGCCCCGCAGCATGAGCGGCGAAGGCGTCATCCCCTCCATCCCGGAGACCCCTTTCGGCCGCTGGCATGCCGGCCGGAACCCGCGTGGGGCCACCCACCCGAGCGAGAACACGCGGGACGTTCGTGTGCTGCATTTGGAAGAGCCCCCCACGGAAGACGGCGCTGGTTTTAATCCCGGGCCGGCGTCGTCTTCTCTCGCGGCCGCGGCTCGCTGTCCCTCGGAATCACCGCGGGCGTTTTCTGATGAGGTGCGCCTGTGACGTACCTCAAGCCGCCCGGCTCGATCGAACAGGCTCTCGACCGCATCTCAGGCGTGATCGACTGGGCAAGCATGGCCTCGATCGTCGAGCGCACCGAAGGCACGGTGCGTAACTGGGCGAACCCGGCCACGCCCGAATCGGTCCCGCTGACGCTGGCCATCCGCCTCGATCTCGCCTGGCAGGCAGCCGGTCAGATCGGCGCGCCTCTTCTCAACGCGTACATGGCGCTCGTCGATAAGGCTCGTGAGGCCGAGTTCGGCTGTCAGATCGAGCTGACCCGCGCGACGGCCGTGTTCGCCCGCGAAAACGGTCAGGCTGAAGAGGCCGCGCTGATGTTGACGCTGCCGGACGCCGACGAGGCAGACTTCGTGAAGGCCGAACAAGAGGTCGAGCATGTCGTGGCGCACGCCAGCGGCATGCTTGGGCTGATCCGCCGCCTCCGCCGCAGCCGCCAGCCACCTTAACAGCCGCGGGCCGCCTCGGCCGCCGCGCCCGTCACCAGCCGAGACTTCCCCTTTCCGCCTCAGCCGCCCGCGTCGCCCTGCGCTTCGCGGAGCGGCTTTGTGCTGCCCGGACGCCGCCGATGATCATGTCGCACGATGCCCCGAAGAGCTGGACACCGATGGTGCTGTTCACGCCCGGCTCGTATCTGAAGACCCGCCGCACCGCGCAGCTGCTGACGCTGCAGGACGTCGCCGCGCGCATCCCGACCATCCCGCGCGACGCGGAGCATGATCTGATCGCCTGGCTCGAGCGGATCGAAGCGGATCTGGTTCCGGCATCGATCACCACCATCGACGCGCTGCACAGCGCGTACCGCTTCGACCGCTCGGTGCTGGCGGCCCTCGCCGCGATCGCGCGCGGCGAACGCGATCCGATCCACACGCCGCGCATCTGCCGCATCTGCGCCTGCACGTGGCGCCAGCCCTGCACCTACGATCGCCAGGCCTGCGCGTGGGTGGAGGGGCAGGATCTCTGCACCGCCTGCGAAACCGCGCCGGCCAACAGTGAGGCCGCGTGACCTCTGCCCGCTTCCGCCTGCGCGTCGCCCTCTGGATCGCCTCCAGCGCGATCGGGCTGGTCCTCGCGCTCACCGGCCGCCGCGACGACGGCGTGCTGGTCGCCATCCTCCTCGTCTTCCTCGTGGTGAGCGCCGCAACGGCCGACCACGCCATCGCTACTCGGGAGAGAAAATGATGCCTCCACAGCGTCCCTTCGATCTGGCGCAGCCGTTCGATGTTCATCCGCTCGGTTGTGACTGCTCAAGCTGCCACGAGGCGGCCGCCGAGCCGAGCCTGGCCAAGTCGGTCGCCGTCTCCTTCATCCTCGCCGCCGGCGGGCTGATCACCGGCCAGGTGATCGGCGTTGCGCTGAACGGCTTCGGGATCCTCGCGCTGCTGGGGATCGGATGATGGCCGAGGAACGCGGAGAGGGCATGGGCGGCGGCCAGGTCGCGGCCGAGGAGCTGCGCCTCCTGATCGAGCGCGCCGAGCGCCTCGAGGAAGAGAAGAAGGGCATCGGCGACGACATCAAGGATGTCATGTCTGAGGCGAAGTCGCGCGGGTACGATCCCAAGGCGATCCGCAAGATCATGGCGATCCGCAAGCAGAAGCGGGAGGAGTACCAGGAAGAGGAAGCAATCCTCGAGACGTACATGCAAGCGCTGGGGATGCTGTGATGGGTCCGGAGATCACCCCGGATCGCCTGGCCGAGAACGCGGCATTGGCCGCAGCATCCCGCCTGCTTGGCCCTCCGCCGCCCTTCAGCTCACCTGTGGTCATAGACGAGGGCGGGTATGCGTGGGTGCCGCATCCCAATCCGGCGCTGAGCAGCGCCGAGGTAGTTCTCGGCTGCTACATCCATGCTGGGGTTCGGCTCGGCTGGGCACCAATGCCTCTGCCGCTTCCCGGCGGGGTGCTGCTGACGTTGTTCGGTGGGGGGCCCCCACCGGATCCTCGCTTTGAGGAAAGTGGCGTCGCCGCCTTCATCACACGCGAAGGTCTCGGCGCTCTGATCGCGGATCTGCAGGCGATCGCCGACAGCATCGAGCCGCAGTCATGATCGGGCTGGTCACCGCTGCCGGCGGCCTGGTCGCGGCCGCGACGCTTAGCCTGGTCGCCGACGGCCTCGCCCCCGGCTTCGTCGCCGGCGCCGCGTACATGGTCGGCGCCGCGCTGGTGATCAACTCGCGCAAGCAGGTGCCGGCATAGTGGCCCGCTCCGTCGCCGGCGACGCGGCCTCGGCCGCAGACGGGATCGCCACGCTCGATGCGCTGGGCCGCACCCGGGCGCTTACCGACGAAGAGTCACAGCTCCTGGAGCGCCTGATCAAGCGGCAGAGTGCGGCGGCGCCGTCGCAGGGCCGCGAGCCGTTGCGCCGGCGATCACGGAAAGAGCCGCCTTCGATCGAGCAGCGCCTGCAGTCCACGCTCGAAAGCATGCGAGCGGACTGGATGGCGCCGCGCGCCATCTACCTCGCCCCCCAGGATCTTGCCGCCGCGGCCGAAAAGGGGCTCCGCGAGGAATTCGACGGCGTTCCCATTCGGCCCGCGAAGGGCCGTGGCCGATCCTGCATCTACTCGAAGCAGGGTGTCGCACGTGCCCTCGGGCAACGTGGCGCTGGCGCCCTAACCTATCCCTTCATCACCAGCTCGTCGCCGGCCGGGTCCGTTGAATCACCGGCCGGTGGCGAGAACGACGCGCGATGACCTGCGAGGTTGTTCCCATGCCGGGCGGCGGTAATGCGATCGTCTGCTACTCGCGCCGGCGTCAGCGCTGCGCCTGCGGCAAGCCTGCCACCAGGCTGTGCGACTGGAAGGTGCCGACCAAGAAGAGCGGCACCTGCGACAAGCCGCTGTGCCCCAGCTGCACCACGTCGCCGGCGCGAGGCAAGGATCTCTGCGCCGTCCACGTCACCGCCTACGCCGATTGGCAGGCCAGGCACCGCGTCCCGCAGCTGCAGCTCGAGCTGCCCGCATGAGCGTGCGCGGTCAGATGGATCTATTCGCGAGCGGGTTTTCGCAGCTCGCCATCGACGAGCGCGTCAGCGCCGCGATCGCGGCCGGCGCTCCGGTGGCGTTCAGCCTTTCCGGCGGAAAGGATAGCGTCTCGATCGCCCATGCGACGGCTAAGCACCTTGATCAGCTAGGCCACCCGCGGGACCGGCGGATCTCGATCCACGCCGACCTTGGCCGCATCGAGTGGCGCTCGACGCCAGCGACTGTCCAGCGCGCGGCCGCGGCGATCGGCACGCCTCTCGTGGTTGTGCGCCGCAAAGCTGGCGACCTGGTCGACCGTTGGGAGCGCCGTTTCGAGCTTGGACTCGAACGGTACGAACAGCTGCTCACCTACCATTTAACCGGGCCTTGGAGTTCGGCGACTAATCGGTTCTGCACCGCCGAACTAAAGACCCAGGTGATCCTTCCGCATCTGCTGCGCATCTTCGCGGGGCAGCAAATTCTTTCGGTTGTCGGCATCCGGCGCGAGGAGAGCGTGCGGCGCCGGCTCGCACCAGTGTCGAAGGCGGAGGGCAAGCCCTACGTCCGCGCCAACGGCGGGAGCATTCTGACCTGGCACCCCGGCGTCGAGGTTCGTGAGGACGAGGTCTATACCTACATCTCCCGGCAGAGCCTGCCGCTGGCCGAGGCATATCCGCTCGGCAGCACCCGCTTCGGTTGTGCGTTCTGCGTGCTGGCCTCCGAGAATGATATCGGGGTTGCAGCCCGGGCGCCGGGCAACAGAGGCGTGCTGCACCACCTGGTTGCGATGGAGGCTGGGTCCAGCTTCTCGTTCCAGCAGAACCGATGGCTTGGCGACGTAGCGCCTGAGTTGCTGCCCCGCTCGCTGCTGGACGCCCTCGTTCGCGGCAAGGCGGCCGCGTCTGAGCGGCGCGCTCTTGAGCATCGTCTGCCGGCCAACCTCAAATACGTGAAGGGCTGGCCGCAACGGATCCCCAGCCTGGGTGAGGCGAGCGTGATCCTGTCGACGCGCACAGCGATCCTATCGATGCACGGCCGCCGCTCGCCCTACGACACACCCGTTCGCGTACGCGAGCGGATTGCCGAGCTGCACGACGTCGAGCGCGCGAAGGAGGCCGCGTGATTGCCTCCTTCGCCTGCCCCTGCGGCGCACGCGACGAGGTGCGCGAGCCCGCGCCCGAGACGCTGCCATGCTGGGATCGCTGCGACGGCACCATGAAACGCTTCACACCCAAGTTCGCGCCGCCGGACGGCGCCGGGAGGACACTACCATGAACGCCGACCGCGGCCGCTTCCTGCGGGCAAATGACGTCATCCGGGAAACTGGATTGAGCCGCACCACCATCTATCGGCGGGAGCGCGAGGGCAACTTCCCCAAGCGTGTGAGGCTTAGCGCCAACGCAATGGGCTGGTGGTCGGCCGACATCGACAGGTGGAAGGAAGAGCGGCTCGGAGCCGCGCTCCACTGACCTCAACCAGATAAAGGTTGGGGGTATTTCAGGGGGTATCTCCCAACCTGCATTTTCACTTTTCCCCCTGCGATCAGCAGGATGTATCAAATGCGCGCGATCCTACTCAGGGAGCCAGCGGGGCCGATCGCCCCGCATCATGCGCCAGCGATCCTTCCCACCATCATGTTGCTGCAACGGTCGCCGCCTTGTCCGGGCACGAACGTCGCAATTGGCGGGCCGCGAGCGTCGCACGTTCGATCATGCACCCGGCACCCGCCGCCAGCCTTGCTCACCCTGCCGTGAAGCTGCGCTCACTTGGTCTTCAGATAATTGGCCACGGCCCGGAACGCCGGCATCGACACCGGATCATTATAGGCGTTGCTTGCCCACGGCATCGAGGCGAAGCGCGCGATCACCATTTGTGCTTCGAAGTCGACGTAGATCGCCTGCCCATGCACGCCGCGCGCGGCTACGACCTTGCCGTCCCAGGGATAGATCCACCACAATCCGGTGTAGCTGCCGCCTTTCAGCGCCGGATAGGCATCGCCGAACTTCCTCGGGTCTCCGCCCCGGCGCAGCGCCTGCACCGCAGCGGCCGGGAACAGGCGATTGCCGTTGATCACCCCCTCGTTCATGACCAGCAGCCCCAGCCGCGCGATATCGCGCAGCCCTGCGCTGAGGCCGCCGCCGGCAAAGGGCACGCCATTGCCGTCCACCGTCATATAGGCGCTCTGCTCTGCCCCCATGGGGCGCCACAGCCGTTCCGATGCCAGGTCGGCGACCGAGCGGTTGCTCGCCCGCGTGACGATCCAGCCCACCATATCCGCATTGGGCGTCTTGTAGTGGAACGCCTCGCCGTTGCGCCCCTCCGGCTTGATCTGCGCCAGATATTCCCAATAGCCATTGGGGCCCTTGTAATCCGCCGGCTTTGGCAACGGGCTGGCCGCCTCGGCATATTTCCACACGCCCGCGTTCGGATCGGTGTAATCCTCCGAATAATCGAGGCCCGTGGTCATGTTCATGACGTCGCGGACCGTGGCGGTACCGAACGCGCTGTTCTTCACTTCCGGCACATATTTGGTCACCGGTGCATTCGGATCGATCTTCCCTTCCGCGACCAGGATTTCGGCGAGCAGCCCGGTCAGCGACTTCGTCATCGACATCGCCGCATGGACGCCATCGGCGGTCAGGCACCCGTTATATTGCTCGTAGATCACCTGCCCCCGGTGCATGATCAGCATGCCATCGGTGTAATTGGCCGACAGCGATTGCTCCCACGTCATCGGCGTGTTCGAATTGAGCGGGGTGAAGGTCAGCGCATTGATCTCGCTGGTGCGCCGCCGCACCGTCGGCGCTTCGGCATAGGCCAGCGGCACCGGGTCGCCGATCCCGCGACTGATGCGAACCGTCGGCAGGAACTGGCGCAGGTGGCACACTGACCAGCGCAGCTTCGGGAAGCTGAAATAGTCGGACTGCGGCTGCCGGATGATCTTGTCCGGCGGCGGCGGGAATCCCTGCATCCATCCCATCACCCGCGGGTCGGACGCCTGCGCCGACAGGGGCGGCGGCTGCGTGCTGCTGCTGGCCTTGCTTCCCTCCTGCGCGCCCGCGCTGGAGATCGCCACCGCGGCGAGCGACGCCGAGCATACCGCCGCAAGCGCGGCGGCCTTAGTAATTGACCACGACATTGACGAACGCTCCTGACCAGATGGGGGGGCTTTTGTCGGGAAAGGCCGCCTTGATCCCGGCGCCGGGGAAGGACGCGCTCACACCCGCGGTGAGGAACACGTTCTGTGAAAAGACGTGGTTATATTCGAGGAAGATATCGTCCGAGAGGTGCGGCTTGGTCACCCCGGCGATCAGGTTGAACCCGCTGGGCGTCGACACCAGCCGGGTTGCCTGGCCGAACTGGATCGGGCTCGCGAGCTTGTCCACGTTGATATAGGCATAGCGCAGCGTCAGCGCGTCCTTCTTCGACGGCTGCACCGCCAGCGCCAGTTCCAGCGCCCTCAGGTTGGAATTGATGAACACCATCGACGATTTGGAGCCAGTGGCCCAGGCACCCGGCGATCCCTCATAATATAGCGGGTCGAACCGCTCCAGCTTGGGCGTGGTGGGATCGTCGCCGGAGAATATCTTGAACGTATAGCTGAGCGTCGGCGTCCACGGCAGGTCAGCGAAATTATGGCCGATCTGCGCCCGCGCCGCCCAGGCGGACATGTTGATCCGGTTGTTCCATTCATAGGCCAGGTCACCAGTGACGAACCAGTTGCGCACCGCCCCGCTGTGCCCGGTGGCGTTGAAATACAAGTTGATCGCATTCAGCTGGTCGCGCCCGTCGGGGATGATCGTCGGCTCCCCGAGCCCACCCGCCGCAGCGCGGATGTAGGGGGAGTTGGATCGCAGGACGTTGACGTAGGTGAAGCCGATGAAGTCGCCCTCGGGCGTATCATAGCGCACGTCACTGCCCGCCAGCTGGTTGTTGCCATCGTTGGAGGGAAGCTCATTGGGTTCGATGAAATAGCCGGTGATCGTCTGCCGGCCGTTCTTGACCCGCGCGATCGCCGCCTGCTTCCACGCCTTGCGCGGCCCGAATTTTAGCGCGCCGCGATCGAACCCGCTGGTGCCGCCATTGGCGATCAGCATGCCGCTGCCCAGCTGCAATTCCCGCGGCCCCAGCGACACGTCAAAGGTGGTCGGCTGGTTCGTCGTGCGAAAGCCGAGATATGCCTCTTCCAGCGTCACGGCGCCCTTGTTGCGCGCATCGAACGCGTCCGTGCCCCAGGTGCGCGACGCGACGCCGGACAGCTTGCCGTAGAAGACGTTGCCGTCGGCAAAGGTCTTGTCGAACCCGATGCCCGGTTTGACGTACCCTTCCAGCCACGTCTGGTCGGAATTGAACTTCGCGTCCGGCGCGTAAACCGACGCAAAGTCCCAGAACAGGTTCGTCTCGCTGACCAGGTTCAGCCCGCCCTGGAAATACCAGCGCAGCTTCCACCCGTCCTGGTCGTAGAGCGACGTGACATCATGCGCGGGCGCGTCCCTGCTGGGCAGCTGGTCGGATTGCAGCGCCGAGGGGCCGCCTTCCGGAAGGCTCGACTGCCCCGCGCGCCGGATTTCATCTTCGGCCTGCGCGTCGGCGGGGCGCTCGGCGCGGACAGCGCAATCGGGACGGCCGCGGCAATCTTCCACCAGCTCGACGATGACGATCTGCGGCGCGCCCACGTCGGCGATCATCGCGCGCCCGTCCCCTCCGCCCGCGGGCGGTCCGTCGGCAGCGAAGCGGAAATATGATCGAGAGCAGCCGGCGCCGGAAGCGATGAACTGATCCGATACGGTGAATACCCGGCCCACATGACGGAAAAGGATATGCCTATGCCCGATGCCGGACATTGGATGTTCTACGTAAATCGGCGTGCTCGCCGCCGTGCCCACAAACAAGAAAAGCGGGCGGACCCGGTCAGGTCCACCCGCTTCCCTGCCCGATCAATGACCGGATAGCTGCTGGTCAGGCGGCGTCGAAACGACGGCCGACTTCTTCCCAGTTCACCACGTCCCACCACGCCTTCAGATAGCCGGGGCGATCGTTCTTGTAGGTGAGGTAATAAGCGTGTTCCCACACGTCATTGCCCAGGATCGGCGTGCCCTTGTCCTTGGCATCGTCCATCAGCGGATTGTCCTGGTTCGGCGTCGACACGACCTTCAGCGCGCCGGACGAATCCTTGATGACCCACGCCCAGCCCGAGCCGAACTGCGCCGCGCCCTTGCCGTTGAAGTCTTCCTTCAGCTTGTCGAAGCCGCCATAGGCATCGATCGCATCCTTCAGCGCGCCGGTCGGCTGGCCGCTCTTGGACGGGCTGGTCATGATCTTCCAGAAGAAGTCGTGGTTCCAATAGCCACCGCCATTGTTGCGCACGAGCGGCGGCAACGACGAGATCATGCCGAGGATTTCCTCGATCGACTTGCCTTCCAGCTTCGGATCGGCGGCGACGCCCTCGTTCAGCTTGGCGGTATAGGCTGCGTGATGCTTGTCGTGGTGGTAGGTCATCGTCTCCTTGGAGATGACCGGCTCCAGCGCGTCATAGTCGTACGGCAGCGGCGGCAGTTCGAATGCCATGAAATTCCTCCTTCTGGGGTTCGCGCTATCGAACGCGACGCCACCCAAATGGCTCCCGCATGCTCGTTACGCAACCGCTCCGATTCAACGATCGCGCATCGCCGCTTGCAGTGGGCCTCAGCCGCCCGCCCCGATCAGGTCGTGGCGGCGCAACGCATGGCGCAGCTGGTCATAGGTCAGCCCCAGCGAATCAGCCGTCGCGCGCTGGTTGAACCGGTTCTCGGCCAACGCGCGCGACAGCAATTCGCGCTCGAACAAGGCGACGCGGCTCTTGAAGTCCGATGGGCCGACGTCACACGCCGCCACCTCGTCCCCCTCGGTCATCGCGCCGGGCTGCTTCGTCGGCTGCGACGCCATGGGCGGGGTCGGCATGGCGGGCATCGACGGTGCGGACCGGGCGCCGCCATCGCCGCCTCCGGCCCCGGGCCGATAGGGCGACTGGAACGGATCGAACTCGATCGTCTCGATCGGCCCCTCGTGCATCCAGCGATAGACGGCGCGCTCCACCACGTTGCGCAATTCGCGCACATTGCCGGGCCAGCGATACTCGCGCAGCGCCTCCTGCGCCGCCGGGGCGAAGCCGGGCCACCGCTCCCACCCCATTTCCGCCGCCATGCGCCGTCCGAAATGGTCCGCCAGCACGATGATGTCGCTCTTGCGCGCACGCAGCGGCGGCAGCGTCACCACCTCGAAGGACAGGCGGTCGAGCAGGTCGGCGCGAAACTCGTTGCGCTCCACCTTGTCGGGCAGATGTTCGTTGGTCGCCGCGACGATGCGCACGTCGACGCGGATCGGGCGCGACGCGCCGATGCGGGTCACTTCGCCATATTCCACCGCCCGCAGCAGCCGCTCCTGCGCCCCCATCGACAAGGTGCCGAGTTCGTCGAGAAACAAGGTACCGCCATCGGCCTCCTCGAACCGCCCGACTCGCGCCTTAGTCGCGCCGGTGAACGCGCCCGCCTCATGGCCGAACAATTCCGCCTCGATCAGCGTCTCGGGCAGCGCGGCGCAGTTCATGATGACCAGCGGCTGGTCCCACCGCCCGCTCAGGCGATGGAGCCGCTCGGCGACCAGCTCCTTGCCGGTGCCGCGCTCGCCGATGACCAGAACCGGCCGGTCAAGCGCCGCTGCACGGCTGGCGCGCTCCAGCGCGTCGAGGAACGCGCCCGACTGACCGATCACTTGAGTCGCCCGTTCGACCATGTCGCTCCACCCTGCCCCGCCCAAGCCTTGGCGCATTTTCCCAATGCTTGGCAATATGTGTTTGAGCGCAGCAAATCACGCGGCCGACGGCATCCGGCTGGTGCTCACCAGATCTATATCGCTGTTTTTGCGCGCGTTTTGGTCGCTGCGGAAAAAAGTTGAAGCTCAGCGAACCTGGCCCAAGTGAAATTGGCACGCCCCCTGCAAAGCACTCGGCATACCCGCAAGGTCGGGTCTGACAGATCAGGTAGGGAGATACACCATGACCAACTTCGCTTCGCTCGGCCGCACCCTCGCCGCCATCGCCTGCACCATCGTCTTCAGCACCACCATGGTGGTCGGCGCGGTCGGGCCGGCACAGGCGGGCTCGGCCGCTACCCCCCTCGTTCGCGTGATCGCGTGATCGCGTGAACGGCGCCGCCGGGGCGGGTCTTTCCCTCGCTTCGCCCCGGCGGCAAGCCTATAAAAGGGCATCACCAGGAGTTTCGTTGATGGGCATCTTTTCCCGTACCCGCGACATCGTCGCCGCCAATATGGCGGAACTGCTCGAGAAGGCAGAAGACCCGGCCAAGATGATCCGCATGATCATCCTGGAGATGGAGGAGACGCTGGTCGAGGTGCGTGCGTCGGCGGCACGGACGATCGCCGATATCAAGGAGATGCGCCGCCACATGGCCAAGCTTTCCGATATCGAGTCGAACTGGACCGAAAAGGCGGAGCTTGCGCTGTCGAAGGATCGCGAGGACCTTGCCAAGGCGGCGCTGATGGAGCGCCAAAAGGCGTCCGACATGATCGAGCAGCTTCGCGCCGAGGTTGCCGTCCTCGACGACACGCTCCGCTCCTCCGAGGAAGACATCGCCAAGCTGCAGAACAAGCTGCGCGAGGCGCGGACCCGGCAGAACAACATCGCCACCCGGCTGGAAAGCGCCAACAACCGCTCCCGCCTGCGCGAAATGTGGAACGGCCCGCGCACGCACGATGCCTTCAGCCGGTTCGAGATGCTCGAACGCAAGGTCGATGAGGCGGAGGGCCGCGCCGATGCGATGGGCCTGGGCGCGCTGCCCAAGAGCCTCGACGAGGAAATCGCCGAGCTCAAGGCCTCGGACAAGATCGACGCCGAACTCGCCGCGCTCAAGGCGCGCCTGAAGAAGGACAATTGATGATGGAAGAGGTGCTCGTACCGGTTTTCGTCGTGGGCATGCTCTTCATCGGGCTGCCCTGGCTGATCATGCACTATGTCACCAAGTGGAAGCAGTCGCCCGGCGGCATGACCACCGAGGATGAGGCGCTGCTCGACGAACTCCACTCGCTGGCGAAGCGGCTCGAGGATCGGGTGAATACGGTGGAGCGCATCGTCGCTGCCGACAATCCCGATTTCCGCCCCGGCATCGCCGACTACCGCTCTGAACCCGACTACCGGCTCGAAGACCGGAACCTGCGGAGGAACTGATGGCCGACAACAGCCGCACCAAATTTTACCTCAACCGGCAGGAACGCAAGTGGAAGGGCGTGTGCGCCGGGATCGCCGATTATACCGGGATCGAGGTTCTGTGGGTCCGCATCGGGCTGATCCTGCTCACCCTCGCCGGGGGCTTCCCCTGGACGCTCATCGCCTATCTGCTGATCGGCTGGATGGCGAGCGACCGGCCTGCGAACCTCTACGGATCGCCGGAGGATGCGAAATTCTGGCAGGGCGTGCGCTCGAACCCGAAGCGCACCACGGCAGAGGTCCGCTCCAAGTTCCGCGAGCTGGACCGTCGCCTCGCCGACATCGAGACGCACTACACCAGCCGCAACACCCAGCTCGCCGAAGAGATCGAGCGCCTGCGCTGATTGCCGCGCCAATATGAAAGGGAGAGGCCATGACCGCCGCCGAAAAGATCCAGCTCTTCTCAGCCCTTGCCCCCGTGATCGCCACGGTCGGTGTCGCCGCCATGCTCGGCTGGGTCGCGACGACCTGGATGCGCATCCGCAACGGCTATCCGCTCGACGGCCAATGGGGTCAGGCGCTCTATCCCAAGCGCGACGATGAAACGATCGAGCGGGTGAAGCTGCTGACGCAGGAAAACGGCCAGCTTCGCGCCGAACTCGGCTCGATGAAGGATCGCCTGCAGAACGTCGAACGGATCGTCACCGACAGCGGCCACCTGCTCAGCCAGGAGATCGAGCAGCTGCGCGACCGCGCCAACTGAGGATCGGGACCATGGAAAAGTACAACTTTGTTCTACTGTTCTTCATGATCGTGGTGGGGCTGCCCGTGATCCTCGGCGTCGGTGGGGACTCCTTCCGCCGCTGGCTTCGGCACAAGGAGAAAATGGCCGAGGCGCTCAACGCACAGACCGCGGAGAAGGCGGCGCAATATGCCGCCCATACCGAACGGCTGGAACAGCGGGTGCGCGTGCTGGAACGGATCGTCACCGACCGCGGCGTCGTCCTGGCCGACGAGATCGAGCAGCTGCGCGAGACGCCGCCGCGCATCGAACGGCCCAACTGAACAAGAACATATCCCCTCTTCAAGGAGTTGATCGATGCCATGGTCTGTCGCCTTCATGGTCATCGCGATCGTGTTGATCACGGCCGTTACCCGGATGCAGCGCGAAAAGTACCGCGGGCTGCGAGACGCCGATGATCATGCGTTACCCGCCGACGCGATCGCCAGCCGCGAGGAAATCCGCCAGCTCAAGGAGCGGATCGCGGTCCTGGAACGCGTCATCACCGACAATCACGGCAGCGCCGATCTGAGCCGTCAGATCGAAGAGCTGCGCGACCGCTGAGTTCGAGGAGGAGCAACGTCATGCCTGACCCCGGCTTCTATATGATCATGGTAACCGCTGCGCTCGCCGGCCTTGCCATGCTGGTTTCGGCCGGCCTCGCCGGCTGGCGCGGCTGGCTTCGGCTGAAGGAGCAGCAATTGCGCCAGGAGGCCGATGCCCGCGCGCCCCATGCGGCGACCAGCGCCCGCATCGAGATTGCCGACCTGCGCGAACGCATCCGCAAGCTGGAGGCGATCGCCGCCGGGGTGGACCTTTGATCCACCCCCTCTGCCCGGCGCGGGCGTGACCCGCCCGGTTGCCGCTGTTCCGGCAAGCCGCTAGTCCCCGCGCGATGTCAGACACCGCGCCCGAACTTGCCGATCTTCGCGATGAATATGAATTCCTCGATGCCGACGATCGCTATCGCCTGCTGATCGATCTCGGCCGCGCGCTCGAGCCGATGCCCGATGCGCTGAAGACCGATGCGACCTTGGTGCGCGGCTGCTCCGCCGCGGTGTGGGTCTATCCCACCCGCAACGACAACGGCACGCTGCACTTCCTCGCCGACAGCAACGCCGCGATCACCAAGGGGATCATCGCGCTGGTGCTGAAGACCGTGCAGGACGCAACGCCGCAGGCGATCGCCGCCACCGATATCGAGGGCGCGCTGGCCCCGTTCGATCTGCGCAACCAGCTCAGCTCCAACCGGACGCAGGGCATTCCCAACATGATCGCGCTGATCCGCGAAACCGCCGCGCGCTACCTCTAGGATCATCGACGGTTCGCCGCCCTCCGCGCGTCGCGAAGGGCGGCGCGCCGGTTCAGGCCGCCTCGGCCTTGTAGGCCGGATAATCGATATAGCCCTCGGGGCCCTTCGAATACCACGTCTTGGGGTTGTCCTGCGCCAGCGGCAGGCCCTCACGCAGCCGGTCAACCAGATCAGGATTACCGATGAACGCGCGGCCGAAGGCGATCGCATCGGCCAGCCCCGAATCTAGATCGGCCTGCGCCTTCTCCAGCGTGTAATCCTGGTTCAGCACCAGCGGGCGAGTGAACACCTTGCGGATTTGCGGGCTCAGCTTGGGCACGCTCGACGCGCCAAAGGTGCCGTCAGGCGATTGCTCGCGCAGCTCAAGGAACGCGATGCCCAGCTCGTCGAGCACCTTGGCCGCCGGGATGAAGACCGCTTCGGGGTTGCTGTCGTCGGCACCCTGCGTCTCGCCATTGGGCGACAGCCGGATCGACGTCCGCTCCGCGCCCGCGGCCGCGATCACCGCCTGCACCGCTTCCTTCATGAACCGGATGCGGTTTTCCGGCGAGCCGCCGTAATCATCATCGCGAAGGTTGGTGTTGTCGCGCAGGAACTGGTCGATCAGATAGCCATTGGCGCCGTGCAGCTGAACGCCGTCGAACCCGGCCTTCAGCGCGTTGCGCGCGGCCTGGGCATATTGCTCGATCGCTTCCTTGATCTCGTCCAGCGTGGCGGCACGCGCTTCGCCATAAGGGTTCTTTTCCGGGATCGGATAGGGCGCACGGGTGGCGGACGCCGACAGCGGCTGCAGCTTGTTCACGTCGGGACGCGCCAGCCGGCCCTGGTGCCACAATTGCGCGACGATCTTGCCGCCCTCCTTGTGCACCGCCTCGGTGATCGGCTTCCACGCCTCGACCTGCGCGTCGTTCCAGATGCCCGGCGCATTGGGCCAGCCCAGGCCCTGCGGGCTGATTCCGGTCGCTTCGGAGATGATCACCCCGGCGCCGGCGCGCTGGCGATAATATTCGATCATCATCTCGGTCGGCACGTGGTTGGCGTCGGCGCGGGTGCGCGTCAGCGGCGCCATCAGCACGCGATTGGCGGCGCGGATCGCCCCAAGTTCGATCGGGTCAAACAAGCTCGGCATTCAATCTCCCTTCCGTTTCATTTTGCCACGGGACTCCCCCGATCTAGGGGGTTAGGGGGCAGCATGCACGAGGGTCCGACCACAAGAAAAGCTGTATCGCGCGAAAGCGGCAACGCGGTCGCATTTGCCGCACTGATGGTGGGCAACGTGGCGCTCGCCTTCGGTCCGTGGTTCGTCCGGCTGACTGATGTCGGCCCGGTGGCCGCGGCCTTCTGGCGAATCAGCCTGGCGACTCCGGTGCTCCTCGTGCTGGCGGCGGCCACTGGCGGCCGGCTGCTCTCCAGCGTCCGTGGGCTCGGCTGGATATTGATCGGCTCGGGCGTGTTGTTCGCCGGCGATCTCGCGGCCTGGCACCTCGGAATCCATCATACGAAGCTCGCGAACGCGACCCTGTTCGGCAACGCGGCGACCTTTGTGTTTCCGCTCTACGGCTTCCTCGTCGCCCGTGCCTGGCCCACGCGGACGCAGGGGCTGGCGCTGGCCCTCGCCGCGATCGGCGCCGCCTTGCTGATGGGCCGCTCCTATCAGCTTGCGCCGCAGAACTTCATTGGTGACCTCCTCTGCCTGCTCGCCGGCCTTCTCTACGCCGGCTATTTCATCCTCATGTCGCGCGCGCGGCAGACCATGGCCCCCCTCCCCGCGCTGGGCTTCTCCTCGGCGGCAGCGATCCTGCCGCTGCTCGTGTCGGCGTTGGTGCTGGGCGAAAAGATCATGCCGGCGAACTGGACCCCGCTGATGTCGCTCGCGTTGCTCAGCCAGGTGCTTGGTCAGGGCTTGATGATCTATGCGCTCGGCCGGCTCAGCCCGCTGGTCATCGGCCTCGCACTGCTCACCCAGCCGATCGTCGCGGCCCTGGTCGGCTGGCTTTATTATGGCGAGACGCTGGGCGTCGCCGATTTCGTCGGTGCCGCACTCGTGGCGATCGCGCTGGTGCTGGTGCGCATCGCGCCGCCCCGACCCCTGCCCTTGCCTCCCGTGTCCGGCGCCTGAGCGCATGCGTCGCACAAGAGAATGGTACCCCGCGGCCGATTGCGGCGTATAAGCATTGCATGACTGATCCCGCAGACCTCACCCTCGACGAGATCCGCCTGCGTCTCGCGCCTGCCATCGCGGAAAATGCGGCCTTTGACGGCTGGTCGGACACCGCGCGTGATTATGCCGCGGATGGCGAGAACATCGATCGCGATGTCGCCGCGCTCGCCTTTGAGGGCGGCCCGGTGGCGATGATCGACGCATGGTTCGAAACGATCGATCTGGACATGCTCGCCGCTTTGCCGCCGGAAACGCTCGCCGCGATGAAGATCCGCCAGCGCATCACCGCGCTGGTCGAGGCGCGCCTTGCCGCCACCGCTCCCCATCGGGAGGCGCTGCGCCGCGCGCTCGCGATCCTCGCCATGCCGCAGAACCTCGCCACCGCCACCCGCCTCGGCTGGCGCAGCGTCGACGCCATGTGGCGCGCCGCCGGCGACAAGGCGACCGACTATAATCATTATACCAAGCGCGGGATGCTGCTGGCGGTCTACGGCGCCACCATCACCGTCTTCCTCGATGACGACAGCGAGGATTATGCCGAGACACGCGCCTTCCTCGGCCGCCGGATCGACGGCATCATGCGCTTCGAAAAGGCGAAGGCCGGCATCGTCCGCCGCGCCCGCCACCGGCCCAGCCTCAGCCGCTTCGTCGGCCGCCTGCGCTACCCGGTGGTCTGACTCGCCAGCCCGGCCCTGCGCCTGTTCGCGGGCGCATCCGGGTTCGACCGCAGCCGCTATCGGAATTGATAATCGTTCGCATCTCCGATACAGCGGCGCCGTGCTTGCTTCCTCTCCCCTCCCGCTCGAATCGCTCCCTGTTCGCCGTCCGGCAACGGTAACCGCCATTGCCTGGGACCGGCTCGCCACGCCCGAGGCGCGCCGCCTGCGCGAATTCGGCTTTGAGGAGGGCGTCCGTGTCGAGGTGATGCACCGCGCGACATTGTTCCGCGGCCCCGTCGCCTGCCGCATCGGCCGCATGACCGTGGCCCTGCGGCGCAACGTCGCCGCCGCCATCACGGTGACGGCCGACTGACATGAGCAATCTTCCGCTGATCGCGCTCGTCGGCAATCCCAATGCCGGCAAATCCGCCCTGTTCAACGCGCTGACCGGCGCCCGGCAGAAAGTCGGCAACTACCCCGGCGTCACCGTGGAGCGGCACTCCGGCCGCTTGGCACTCGACGACGGCCGCCCGATCGAGCTCGTCGACCTTCCCGGCACTTACAGCCTCGATCCTTCCTCGCCTGACGAACAGGTCACCCGCGACGTATTGTTCGGCAAGCAGGCGGGGGAGCGTCGCCCCGACGCGCTGATCGTCGTGGTCGATGCCGCCAATCTCGATCTTCACCTGCGCTTTGCGTTGCAACTGATCGCGCTCGGCCTGCCGGTGGTGATCGCGCTCAACATGGTCGACCTGGCCGAGCGTGATGGCCTCACCCTTTCCGCAGAGGCGCTGGCGACGGAGCTGGGCGTACCCGTCATCCCGACGGTGGCGGTGCGCAAGCGCGGCCTCGACACGCTGCGCGCCGCGCTCACCCAGATGGTGGACGGCGGCGCTTCCGCCGACCGTCCCGCCGCGCCGCGCGATCTCACCGCCGATCAACCGATCGCAACCTTCCAGCGCCGCGCACGCGAACTCTCCCGCCTCGCCACGGTCAGCGAGACGCCCACCCGCCGCTGGAACCATGCGCTCGATTCGATCGCGCTCCACCCGGTGTTCGGCCCGATCCTGCTGCTCGCGCTCATGTTCGTCATGTTCCAGGCGGTGTTCAGCTGGTCGGAGGCGCCGATCGGCTGGATCGAGGATGGCATGGTGTGGCTCGACGGCGTGGTCCGCGCCGGCGTGCCGGAAGGGTTGTTCCAGTCGCTGCTCACCGACGGCCTCATCGCCGGCGTGGGCGCCGTGGTCGTCTTCCTGCCGCAGATCCTGATCCTGTTCGCCTTCATCCTCGTGCTGGAGGCATCGGGCTACATGGTCCGCGCAGCCTTCCTGATGGATCGGCTGATGGCCGGCGTCGGCCTGTCGGGGCGCGCGTTCATCCCCCTGCTCTCCAGCTTCGCGTGTGCCGTCCCCGGCATCATGGCGACCCGAACGATCAGCGATGAAAAGGACCGACTGACCACCATCCTCATCGCGCCCCTGATGACCTGTTCGGCGCGCCTGCCGGTGTACACGATCATCATCGGCGCCTTCATCCCCAACTCTCAGGTGCTGCCTGGCGTCGGCCTGCAGGGGCTGGTCCTCCTCGGCCTCTATATCGCGGGCATCCTCGGGGCGTTCGTCGCCGCGCTGGTGCTTCGCCGCACGGTGACGAGCGGCGAGTCCTCCGGCTTCATGATGGAGATGCCGAAATATCAGGTGCCGCGCCTCAGTGACATCGCGATCGGCCTGTGGAGCCGCGCGATGCTCTTCCTGAAGCGCGCCGGCACGATCATCGCCGCCACCACCGTTATCCTGTGGCTGCTGCTCAGCTTCCCCAAGGCGCCCGACGGGCAGAGCCAGGTCGATTATTCGGTCGCCGGCCGCATCGCCTCGGGGATCGAGGTCGTGGTCAAGCCGATCGGCTTCAATCACGAAATCGCGCTGGCGCTCATCCCCGCGATGGCCGCGCGCGAAGTGGCGGTGGCCGCGATCGGCACCGTCTATGCCGTCGATGATCCGGAGGATGCGGAAGGGGCGCGGACGATCGTCGAAAATCTCCAGCGCCGCTGGTCGCTGCCGACCGCGCTCGCCTTCCTGATGTGGTTCGTCTTCGCGCCGCAATGCGTCTCCACCATCGCGATCACCCGACGCGAGACAAATGGGTGGAAGTGGCCGCTGTTCATGGTTGGCTATCTGTTCGCCGCCGCTTACATCATGGCCGGAATCACATACTGGCTCGCGGTCGCCGCGGGTCTCTGAGGAACTTCATGGCAGGCAGCGTCAACAAGGTCATTCTCGTCGGCAACCTCGGTCGCGATCCCGAATCGCGCTCGTTCCAGAACGGCGGCAAGGTGGTGAACCTGCGCATCGCGACCAGCGAAAGCTGGAAGGATCGCAACACCGGTGAGCGCAAGGAAAAGACCGAGTGGCATTCGGTGGCGATCTTCAACGAAGGTCTCGCCAACGTCGCCGAACGCTTCCTGCGCAAGGGGTCGAAGGTGTACATCGAGGGCCAGTTGCAGACCCGCAAGTGGCAGGACCAGCAGGGCCAGGACCGTTACTCGACCGAGATCGTGCTGCAGGGCTTCAACAGCGTCCTGACCATGCTCGACGGCCCCGGCGGCAATGCCGGCGGCGGCGGTGGCTCGCGTGATGACTTCGGCGGTGGCGATGATTTCGGTGGCGGCGGCGGCGGTGGCGGCGGCTTCGGCGGCGGTCGTGGCGGCGGCGGTGGTGGCCGCGGCGGCGCCAGCAGCGGCGGCGGCTTCGGCCAGTCGCGCGGCGGCTTCGCCGACGACCTGGACGACGACGTTCCTTTCTGACTTGGAGGATAGCGCGTGTCTGTAATTGTCGCGTCAGCGCACAAGCAAAATCGCGCAGTTCTTCGATTATGGCCTGTCACTAATTTGGTAGCCGGGCCAAGCATTTTTCGGGGTGACAGTTCTGTAACTGTCCCCCCGTTTTCCGTATTGGTCAGAATCGTTGATAGACGGGATCCTGCTCCTCTCGAAGAGGTCGCCGTCGCACCAGAACGCTAAGCTGAAGATAACCTATTTTTGGCGTCTGCTTCCGCAACGCTGATTTTGTGGACCCTAGGCCTGATCGCGCCAGCCGAGGCATGGATCACGATCCCGCCGGCAAAATCCACGACGCCCAGCTGCGACAGGAACCCGCCGCCCCAGATCCAGTGCGCCACCGGCAGATAGACGAAGATCGTCCACAGCGCGACGAACCACATGAACGGCGCGAACCGCATCCGGCCGACGAAGGCACCCGTCATCAGCGCCGGCGTGATGATGGCGAACATCATCTGGTAACCGAACACCAGGATGAACGGCACGTTCGAGGCATAGGCAGGGTCGGCCCCGACACCCACGCCATGCATCCCGAAATAGGTCCGGATATCGCCGATGAAGCCGCCAATCGACGGACCAAAGGCAAGGCTGAACCCGCCGAACACCCAGATGATGCCGACCACGCCGATGCAGACGAAGTTCTGGATCATCACCGACAGGACGTTCCGTTCCCGGACCAGTCCCCCCGTAGAACAGCGCAAGTGCGGGCGTCATCATGAGGACGAGCGCCGCACAGACTAGCAGAAGGGCGGTATCGCCCGGTTCAATTCCTCTCATCAGCGCTTCCTCTCGATCTTTTACATATTCTATCCTGAGGCCCGACGATGGTAGAGTAACGGATTTTATTAACTGCGGGTCTTTCTTGCTCTTTGCAGTCTAAGATTTTTACCTATCCCGAGCAGATGTGTATCTTCTTTGTCTAATCCGCCATCCTAATCAGATTAGGCGCCGCAAAAGATCAATGCCGATGACAATTAGCAGCACCGCGTAGGTAAGCTGCAAGGTTCGCTCGTTCATCTTGTGGCTGACACTCACGCCGATCGGCGCGGCAACCATGACTGTCGGAACCATCACCAGGAATATGATAACGTCGACATAGCCGAGTGAGTAAGACGGAAGCTCCTTGGCATTCCAACCGCTGATGATAGCTCCGATTGAGGCCGCCGTGCCGGTGATCAGACCGGTCGCGGCAGAAATCGCGAGCGCGCGTTCCAGACGCATATTGAAGGCTGAGAGGATCGGTGTTGTTAGCGTGCCGCCGCTGGTGCCGGTCATCGCAGCGACGAAGCCGACGACCGAAGAGAGGCCGACCATCTTTGCGCCCTCTGGCGGCTGCTGGCCGAAAAAAAAGCGCCCGTGATTGAACGCGATGTAGAGACCTACCAGGACGATATAGATCGAAAACAGGGCCTGCAAAATCTCGGTCGACCCGAATGGCAGCAGGATCGATCCGATCACAACACCGACAAGAAGGCCCACGGCCCAGGTCTTGAAAAATTCCACATCTAGATCGCCGAGCTTGTAGTGCTTGCGGCTCGAACTGATTGCGCTCGGTATGACGAGTGCCATTGAGGTCGCGGTTGCTACATGCATCATCACCGGATGGGCCACGCCGAGCCAGGGGAACAGGTAGATGAAGATCGGCATGCGGATGGTGCCCCCGCCGATACCGAACAAGCCCGCGAAGAAGCCCGATATCAAACCAACCAGTATGAATATCACGATGCGTAGGAGAACGTCATCCATCCGGTGGTCTCCTCTGCTCTTGCTTTCGAGCGCTGGTGCGGGTGACACATGTCGGGACGGTGCCGGAACGGGTACCTTCGCAGAGAGGGGCAAACCGGCGCGGCCATCACCCGCAATCGTTGAGCGCCAGATCGGCCGACAACCGCAACCAGCCTCGCCCGCTCTCTCCGCTCGGCTATTTTACGCCCAGGCCCATGCCGCCAACCTCAGCAAGGCGCTCCAGCTCCGAACCGAATTATAGTCGAAGCAACGGCAGAGGCCGCATTCGTAATCGATCTACTCGTCTCTGAAGCATGCGATGTGAAATGACCGGGCCGCAGGCTTGCCGCTCACGTCAAATGTATGCACCTGCATCTGACTTGGATCTTGCGTCAGTCCAACGGTTATGAAGCCGGGTTGGACTTCCTCTTCCGTCGCGCTGCCGATCGTGCCCGCGAAGTTAGTCTTGGCCTCGCCCTGCAGCGGGATCTTCCAGCTAATCAGATATTCGTTGTCGCCCTTCTTTTCGCATTTGTCGATCATGTACCCGCGGGCGATGGTGCCATCAGACTTGATCACACAGGCCAACCGGTTCTCGAACTTTGCCATGATGCTTCTCCTGCGTTACTCGCGTTTGTCGGGAAGGTAGAGTATCGCGACGCCGCCAGTGTCCGGCACCGGGCCAGCGCGCGGCGACCGTTCCGGCGATGAAGCGTGTGCTCCGTGCCGGAACGATGACGCGACGACTCAACCAGCGCGCAGTTGGCGCGCGCCGCCGGCGATCAGAGGACGCCGGGGAACAGCACGCCCTCGATCTGCCCGGCGAACATCGCCAGCCCCATGCCGGCAACGACACCGCCCGCCAGCCGCACGCTCATCTGGCGCGACGGATGGCTGGTCATCACCCAGCGGGTGACGAGACCGGCGAACACCGCGATCGCCAGCTGGATCAGGGTGAAGCCGCTGAGATAGGCCACCAGCGGCATTTCCTGCGCGCCCAGGATCGACCCTCCATAGGCCCAGCCATGGAACAGCCCAGCGCCTGTGAACAGCGTACCGAGCATGATCACGGGAAGCTGCCGGTTGGTGGCGATGATCGCGCCGAGCAGCAGCACGGTCGCGGCGATGACCAGTTCGGCAACCGGCAGGTTGACGCCCGCGATATGTACCAGGCAGCCCGCCAGGGCACCGACGACGAACGAGATGGTCAGCGGCAACAGCCGCCCCGCCAGCGCCGCGGCAATGCCGACCGCCACGACAAAGGCGAAATGGTCGACCCCGATGATCGGGTGCCCGATGCCGGAAAGCAGCCCGTCGCCGAACGTCGTCGGCGTCTGGCCGCCCGTCGGGTGGTGGGCGAATGCCGGCGACGTGCCCGCCAGGAAAAGAGGCACCGCACAGGCGGCACGTATGGCGGAAGAGCGAAGATTGGCCATGATATGTCTACCTCCTTGGAACTTAGACGGCTTCGAGCCGGTCGCGGACGGTGCGGATCTGGCGAGCGAGTTCCTCCTCGGTCACCAGCCCGCGGCTGAGCATGATGTGCGCGAGCGTCAGGAGCTGGCGCTCCGGGTTCGGGATCTCGCTGTACACCTCCTCCAGTTCGTCCTCGGCGTGCCGGCGCTCGAGCGAGTCCAGCGCGCCGACCGCCGACAGGGCGTCGCAGGTCGCATCGAGGCACACCTTCCATGGCGGCTCCGGATTGGTCACTGACCAGCGCGCCGCCAGCCGCTCCCACGTCTGGTCCTCGTCCTGCAGTGCCTCGAGCAGCTCGACGCGATTGAGGTCGACATATTGCCCCCGGGGGTAGCCGTGACCGGCGGCCTCGGCGGCGCTCATCGTGTCGCCTCCTTGGGCCGGCCGCCGCTATGCACGGGCCGGCTGGCCTTGTGGATCGGCCGCGGACCGTCGGTCGTCCGGCCGGGCTTCGGCTGGGCGATGCCGATCATGCAATCGCGCGTGACGATCTCCGCGAGCTGATCCTCCGACCAGCCCTCGGTGCCCTCGGGCCGCACGGGAAGGACCATGAAGCGGCTCTTGGCATTGGAATCCTCGACCCGCACCTCGACCTCGGCCGGGATGACCAGGCCGAATTCCGCCAGCACCTGACGCGGCCAGCGCACGATCCGGCGACGGTAGTTGGGCGCGCGATACCAATAGGGCGAATGGCCCAGCAGCGGCCGCGGATAGCAGGAGCACAAGGTGCAGACGATCACGTGGTGCAGCGTCGGCGTGTTTTCGAGCACGGTCAGGTGCATGTAGTCGCTGGTGGTGCCAAAGCCGCTCGGCTCGGCCCAGTCGACGCCCACCTCCTTGCTGGCATTCAGCGGGTCGGAAAAAACCCGCGCCTTGTACTCGGGGTCCAGCCAGGCCTTGGCGACCATGCGTGATCCCGCGGCCGGCGACCGCGCGTCGTTCCATTCCGAGAACACGCGATGATCTTCGGCGGTGAACAGGCCCTTCTCGATCGCCAGTTCACGAACCGCCAACTCGAGCACTTCGAAGTCGGAAATCTCGTCGACCATCGGCGCTGCGCCGGGATGGTCGTCGTCGTGATCGTGCGAATGGTCGTGGCCATGATTATCTGTCGTCGCCATGCTTAGCTCCTATGGCTGGGGCGATTGCGTCAGTTACTTGACGGGTTCGAGCCACATGTCCGGATATTCACTCTGCAGCGTGTCGTTCGGGAACGGATATTCCGCCCAGAGTTCGGTCTGCGGGAAGCGGACAATATAATATTGCTGCTGCGGCTGATCGTAGCGCTCCCAGGCCTCATCGGCAGGAACCAGGTCGGGATAGGTCAGCGCAGCAATCGTACCCGTCATGTTGCGGGCATATAATTGCGTGCGGGTGTAGAAGATCGCCGGAAGATCCTTCACCCGCACCTTGTCGCCCACCTTGAAACGGCCCGGCAGCGTCTCACCCGTCGGCTCCCAGGGGGGCTTGGGCCCGTAATCGGGGCGTTGCCCGCTGCTGGCCTGGCTGGGATCGCCGTTATGGGTGGCGATGTCGACATGAGCAGACGCGCCGATGTTCGACTTGGCGTGTCCGTCGCGGGTGGCGTTGACGCCCAGCCGCTCGCGGATCTCGGCAATCTTTTCCTGCAGCTCGAGCAGCCCGATGTATTTCTTGTCGACCAGCATCTTTGCTGCGCCCCAGATCCAGCGCGCATTGTACGGAAAGCCGTAATAGAGCGTCATGCCAATATCATTGGCATAAATGCGACGCCGCTCTTCGGCATTCCACATGCCGCGAAAGCCCAGTACTTCGCAGGTGATGTAGACGTTGTTCTCCCAATCCTCGTCCTCTTTTTCTTCAAAGATCTGAGGAGCGGCTGCCTGACCGCCAACATCATGCGTCGGCCAGATATAGGATTCATACTGGATATGCGGGACTTCGTATGGCCAATCCCTTTCCTGATGGATCGCCGGCATCAATTGGGAGCCGGTCTCATAGATCTGGCGGGTTTCCTTGGGTGACGGCATCGCGCTATCTCCGTTGTTCCGGGTCGAAACGAGGAAGCTTTGGGTCAGTCGTGACTTGTGGCTCCGACAAGCGCTGTTGTGGCGCCGCCAGCCCCATCTTTCGTGAAGCAACCAAATTCGTACCAAAGCCTCTGTCGGCCCTTTGGTTGTAGGGGACGCAAACTGACCGCTAAATACGCATCTTCCCCTAAAGCTTACCAAAAGCAGCGGCCATTTTAGCGAGATCATCGATCCCTGATCGGTGCACGCGCTCACCCTGAACCGCCGCGCAGGCGTCCGCACGGAGCATCATTCGTCAGAATTCGGCGCGAACGCCCAGGCGCAACGTGCGCGGCTCGACTACCCGGCTCAGCCGCCCTTCGATCGGGCCGTCCACATCAACCGAGGGGATGTAGGACTCGTAGAAATAGACTATGTCCTTGTCCCGGCTGTTCAGGATGTTGAGCAGCTCGCCATAGACCTGGAACCGTCCGATCTTCCGCGCCGCGCGAAAGTTGAACACGGTGCTTCCGCCATCTCTGACGCTATTGTCCTCGATCAGCGGATAGGGCCCAAGGTGGCGCAGACGCAGGCTGGCCTCCCATGGGTCAAGCACAAGAGCGATGCCGGCAGACGCCGCATCCTCGAACGCATTGGGGATCCGGTCGCCATTGTCATACCGTGAGCGGCTGGCCGTGTAGTTGCCGTCAATCGCCAGCCAGCGCAGCGGCCGCCAGAACGCAATCAGTTCATAGCCGCGCCGCTTACTCGCGCCGGTCGGCTCGACGGCGTTGGAATCGCCGACGAAGCGCAGCTCGCTGTCCACGTCCAGCCACCAATACGTGGCGGTCAGCGTCAGCGAGGACAATTGCCAGCGCGCGCCCACTTCCTTGCCCTCGCCGCGCACCAGCACCGGCACGGGCGTTTCGATATTCACCGCGCCGCGAACGTCGTTGGAGTGAAAACCCCGCCCCCAATTGCCGTACAATTCCAGGTTCGGCGTCAGCGAATAGGCGACCGAGGCCTTGGGGGAGAGGATGGAATCATGCCCATTCCCCGTGCCGGCCTGCGCTGCGGCCTCGTCGCGTGCACGGACGGAATAATGGTAATAATCACCGCGCAGGCCGCCGATCAGCCGAAGGCCAGCCAGCGGCTCCCACGTCGCCTCGCCATAAAGCGCGGCCGACGCTTCCTCGACGTGGTACCGGCCGAGCGAGAACAGAAACCGGCGCTCACTCGTGCGCGAAACACCGACATTACCGATATGATCATATCGCGCCTCTGTGCCGAGCGTGAGCGTCAGCGCCTGGGACACCGTCCAGTGCTTCTCGCCGCGACCACCGATGATCCATCGCCGGTCGAACTGGCGGATCTGCGCACTGGTCCCGTCCGGGTCGGTGTAGGTCGGGTTGGACGTCATCGCCCAGTCGTAGAACTGGCCATAGATGTTCGCGCGCCAGTCCGTCTGGCGGAACGCGATATTGCCGACCAGCCGTGTGGTGCGCCCGCGTGCGGACGGATCGGGCGAACAGAAGACATCGGGGCAGATCGGCGATCCGATGACTCGCTCGGGGATCTGCTCAGTTGGACGCCATGTCGCGTGATAGGCATTGAGCGACGCCTCGATCGTTCCCTCGCCAAGTGGCGCGACATATTTGGCAAAGCCGGACGCGTGGCGAAGATGCTCTGGCTCCTGCCACGGCCCGTCATAGATTTTCGCTTGGCCGGCGAGCGTCAGCTTGCCCGCGCCGAGCCCGTCGGTCGTCCCGCCCGCCGCCAGCCGAGCATAGCCGTAGGAACCGCCTTCCAGCGACACCCACGGGGCATTGAAGCTCTCGATCGTCGTCATATAGGCCGCGCCGGCCAGCGCGAAGTCGCCGCCATCGGAGCGGTACGGCCCTTTGCGGAAATCCTCCCGCGCAATGATCTCCGGGATCAGGCCGTTGAGGTCGAGATAGCCCTGACCGTGACCATGGGTCCTCAGGTTCATCTGCACGCCATCGATGTAGGTGGTGAAGTCCGACCCGTGATCCAGGTTGAAGCCGCGCAGAAAGTACTGGTTGGCCTTGCCGCTGCCGGAATGCTGCGCGGCCACCATGCCGGGCACTGCTTCAAGCAGTTCCGAGACGCGCAGCAGCGGCCTCACCAGCAGGTCCGCACCAGCCACAGTCCCCTCGCTGGCGGCATGGGCAACGCCGATCTTCGCCTCCCCGCGACCAAAGACCACGATATCGGCACCCGCCGGCTCGGTCGACTCCGGCGTCGGCTTGGCTGCTGGCTGTCCGCTCAGCTGAGCCTCGGCCGGTACGGTGAAAGCGCAAGCCAACGCCGCCAGGCACCCCCTTAAAATGGTCTTCATCGACATTCCTTGCTGTGGGAAAGAGTTCGGCGATTGTGCCCCGCCGATCTCGTGCTTCGATGATTCGACAGGAGAGGAGAGAGGTTTCCAGCGACGATCGATGTAGTACGATCAAGGATGACTCCGCGCGCTAGGAGGAGAAATTCGGCGCCAGGCAGTATGTTCATCAACGCAGTGCGCCGTGCGTTAAGCTTAGTTTTCGAATACTTCTTAACGAGCATATGATACTCGTCGATTCGTGACTTTACGTATGATTACAGAGAGCCTTTCTGAAATACGCGCTCCTAAATCCCCCGATTGTTCTTTTTGGAGGCTGGTGGGAGGGTTGAGCCTCTTCAACGATAAGGTCACCTAGCAAGGCCGACTCACGTCTTCATGTGAGTGCCGCTTTCCTTCCACTTGAAATGCTATCGCCACAAAAGCGGTATGAGGATGGGCATTCCGCAACCATTTCGCCATTGATCAAGAGGCGCGATCGTCGCGGCCTACTGCTTAGCAAGGGAAAGCTGCGACCCCGGGGCCATTACAGCGTCTGTCAGGTCCCGCGCCGATGCGGAACTTCAGCGGCTATGCGGGACACGTTCATGAAGCTCGCGCGGCCCGACGCTTTTAGATTTACCCGCCGCCACCCGCCAAGACCGCTGCCCCACCGCCTTCTTCTCTGCCATCGCGCTCGCCGCCACGTTCATCATTTGCTTTGATCAGCGAGTACGCTGATGGAAGCGACTGCCGCACCGACCCGCTAGAAGCCACAGGCCAAGCTGAAAACCGTATCGCTTCACCTTCGTCTTTCAGGGAGCCCTTTAGGGCCAAGAGCGCGCGCAGGAGCGCGTCATGCCTCCTTTACGCCTCGGTGCGGCTGGTTGGCGCCGGCTTGTGTGAGGGTGCGGTCGAGTAGCTGTTCGTAGATTGGCCTGCCTCCCAGCCCGCGCGCCACTAGGCTGGCGGACAAGCAGGTGGCAACGAGCGGCAGCGTGACTGCGTAGGCGCCGGTCAGCTCTAGTGTCAGCACCACCCCGACCATCGGCGAGCGGACTGAAGCGGTGAACAGCCCGCCCATCGCAGCGATGGCAAATGCGCTGGAAACTGGAGTGCCTGATGGAACGATCATGTGAACCGCCCCGGCAAAAGCCAGTCCGATGCAGGCCGCCAGAGATAGGATGGGCGCGAAGATACCACCGGGCGCGCCGACCGAATAGCTAGCAATTGTGGTGCAGAAGCGGATTGCCGACAACACCAGCAGCGCGAATGTGCCGGGGTTCGCGCGGGCCCACCCAGGGATTAATGCCTCTCCGCCGGTCACTGCGTCCGGCATCAGCGCCAGCAGCACGCCGACCGTCAGTCCGACCGCAGCGGGGTAGAGATATGGTGCTCTCTTTCCCAACGCGCCCGCCAGGGCAAGGGCACGGAGAATGCCGGCGTTGAGCAGAACGCCGATCCCGCCCAGCAAGCATCCGAGCAGGACGAATAGCGGAAGGGTGCTGAGCGGCATCTCGGCCGCCGGCATGGAGAGATCTGCACCTGTGCCGCCGATCAGCTGGGTCATGACTGTCGCCAACAACGCCGCCAGGATGACCGCCATGTAGGTGTCAAATCGATAGGGAAACTGGCGCCTCGTCTCCTCGATCACGAACAGAACCCCGGCAACGGGTGCATTGAAGGCACAGGCAAGGCCAGCCGCCGCTCCAGATGCGAGCAGGCCACTTTGCCCGGTAGCATCCAGTCTCAATCGCCCCGCAAGCATGGACGCGATCGATGCGCCGATATGGATCGTTGGCCCTTCGCGCCCCAGCACTAGGCCCCCACCGATCGCGGCGATTCCGCCGAAGAACTTGACCGGCAGCACCCTTGCCCCATGCACTTGCCGGAGCCCAGCCATCGCCCCTTCCACTTCCTGAACGCCGCTGCCACCGGCTTCCGGCGCGAGATGGCGGACCAACGCCACTGCTGTGACTGTCGCGATCATCGTGAGGAGCGCAGCTGTCGTCACCAGCAGGAAGCCACCCAGCTGCGACCGAAGCAGCATTGGCCATTGCTGAAGCGAATTGAGCGAGAGGTGGAACAACGATCCGATGGTGCCGGTCACCACCCCCACTATCGTCGCGAGGACAAGATAGTGGAACAAAGCTCCACGAGCTTCGGCTGCCGATTTTGCCGGAATAGGGTCGTTCATGTGCCCACCCCATGAGTTCACATCGTTGCGGCAGCAGGCACCAACGTTGCTTAACTCCACTGGTTCATCGGGCGGGCCGGTGCACGGTGAAGTGAATGCCCGCGCGCTGCCCGTTTCAAATGTCGTTGATCACAGCCAGAAGGTGAACGTGGCGGCGCGCGCGAAGGCAGAGAAGAAGACGGAGGCAGTAAGGGATCGCGTTAACGGAGCGATCCGCGCCGAACCTAAGCCGTTCTCGCCCCCTACTAGGCTCAGCTGCTCACAGCGCGCCTTGAGCGCAATGGATGAGTGGCGGCTTTCACAATGATTGTGGAGGGAAGCGGACGCCGTCCGAAGGGTCGTCCGACTGAACTTCCTGCGTCGCCAATAGCCGAACCATACCGATCTCGCGCCGTGCAACGCGAGCTGACGCGGCTGGAATAAGCGATAAGCGCTTCTTGTCTGCTCTCCAGTCCTCGTCCTAGATCGCTTTGCTGATGCGGTCGCGAGTGCTCCGGCGCGCTGTAGGCCGTCAGCCCCTAACCCGCCCGAAAACAGTCGGGCGGACGATGAGCCGCCGCGCCAGATGCAGGGCTTGGCGGGAGCGGGATAATTCGCGAGCCCCAGCTATATTCGCTGTCATCTGCTCCTGGAATGGCAGCTTGAGGGGCTTTCGGCACCTCGGCCCCAGACGCCGGAACCCCAGCGCATGGGCGCGGTCAGTTGATCTACCTATTCTTGCAGGTTCGAGGCACGAGTAGTGTGATGAACGACGCCGAAGGTGACCGTTGTCGATGCGGGCACCACGCCGAGAGTGCTGGGTGGAAAACGACCGTGCTCGACATGTCCAAACCTCCCGCCCTGAACCAAGGACCCCCTCACCCTCCGCTATGCGCATGTCCTGCGGACAAGCTGGCCGGTCTGATCGAGTCTGGTCAGGCAACCCGCCCGATCTCAATCCCCAGCGGGTTGAACTTGATCGCCGTGGTGACGAAACACCATCTCTTCGACGATCTGTTCCTCGAATAGCACCGCATCTTCAACCAGCAGGTATTCCTGACTGCACGGATAAGCGCTTTCTTCCCAGGTGCCGGAATAAAGGCGGCGTCGCGGGAAAGGCACCGACTTGGAGAGGAGAATTCTTCAATGTCGTGGTCAATTTTTGGGGCGTCGCGTCCGCTCGCCGCCTTCACTCTCGCATTGATGCTCGGCACCGCCGTGGCCGCTCAGGAACAGACGACCTCGCTCGGTGGTGGCTCGCAGAAGGCGCCTTTGTCGGCGGCGGCATCCGACCCGCGCGTGATGGGATGGATGCAGGGATTTCCCCCGCCCAAAGACAAGCTGATCATGCAGCCGCAGTCCGATTACTTCAGCTTTCCCAAGCTGCGCTGGTCGGTCTGCCACATTCGCCAGCTGCTGCCGACGGTGGAAATCAACCGTGGCCTGAAAAACGCCGTCGCGCTGACGTATCTGCCGCCGACGGAGCTCGCACGAACGGCAAAGACGATCAACGCGCTGACGTTCACCCCGCTCAATTCGAACAAGCCGATGACATGGGAGCAATCGCTTGGCGTCAACTACACCGATGGCATGTTGATCTTCCACAAGGGGCGGGTTGTCTATTAGTGGTATTCCGGCTGCCTGGAGCCGGACGGGAAGCATGCCGCCATGTCGATGACCAAGTCCATGACCGGGCTATTGGCGGAAATCCTGGTCGCCGAGGGCAGGCTTGATCCGAGTGCAATGGTGACCCGCTATGTGCCGGAAGTGGCAAAGAGCGCCTTCGGCACCGCGACAGTGCGCGAAGTGATGAACATGACGACCGGGCTGGATTACTCGGAGGATTACGCCGATCCCAATGCGGGCGTGTGGAAATATGCCGCGGCCACCAGCCCCCTGCCAAAGCCCGCCGGATACAAGGGTCCGAACGGCTATTTCGAGTTTCTTGAACAAATTCAGCCGGAGGGGAAAAACGGCGAGGCCTTTCACTACAAGACCCCGAATGCCGACATGCTCGGCTGGATCATTTCGCGCGTCAGCGGCAAATCGGTAGCGAACCTTGCGTCGGACGGGCTGTGGCGCCGGATGGGCGCGGAGCAGGACGCCTATATGACGGTAGACGCCTATGGCACGCCGTTTGCCGGCGGCGGGCTTAGTGCCGGATTGCGCGATGTCGGCCGGATCGGGCTCCTCGTGCTGAACGAGGGCGTGATCAATGGCGAGCGGCTGTTCCCCGCCGCAGCGGTGAAGGCGCTGCGGGCTGGGGGCGATCCGAAGAAGTTCGGGACGGAATATCCCGCGCTCATCGGTGGCAGCTACACCGGCCTGTGGTGGATCTATCCGGGCAATGGCAGGATCATCGCTGCCCGCGGCGTCTATGGCCAGACGATCTATGTCGACTTCGACGCCGACATGGTGCTCGTGAGGTTCGCGTCGATGCCGAACGCCGCCAACAACCTGAACGACCCCACATCACTGCCGGCGTATCGCGCGGTCGCCGCCTATCTGAGATCGCTGCCTCATAGGTGACACGTGGGACGCCGTATCGGTAAGGGTCAGGACGCGCAGCCGCCTGCGGCGGTTGCGCTCAGTCGACTTCGAAGATTAACTTCGAAGTCGACTGAGCGCTCAAAGGAGCGGTTCGAAACGGCGCCGACCTGCCAGTAAGTTGCAATTCAGACGAGACTAGACAACCTATCTCACTGAAAACGTTAAAGTTACAGCCTTAGTTACAAGACGCTACCCGTCATTCCCGTTCTAGGCCGCGTGGCGCAGGCGAACTGCGCCCACGCCCTATTCGACTTCTCTGATCCCGGGGCCGCAGTCTGTCACTACGACCCCGTTTTTTGTGCCCGTTCTACCTACCGCGACCAGCCCAGAGAATGAGGATCGCCCGCGAGGTCCATGGTGCGCGCCACCACCGTCGCCGCGCCCCGCCTAGTTCAGCGCATTACCGATGCCGATGATCGAGAAGGCGGCGTTGGACACGGTGTTCAGGAACTTCTGGAAATCCACCAGCGGCGCGTTGGAGACATACAAGACGTCGCGGTTACGGATCTGGAAATCCTGCGCCGCGAACAGGGCGGTGCCGTTGCTCATGTCGAGGCGATAGATCACCGGGATGCGACCATCCGCCGTCCGGCGTGCGGTCGCCGCGACCTCGGGGGCGAGCGCAGCGGGATCCTCGAGGCGGAAGATGAACACGCCGTGCACGCTCGCGCGATCGTCGCGCAGCCCCCCGATCCGTCCCAGCGCCTGCGCCAGCGACAGGCCGCCACCCTCGAACGGCACTTCCGCATTCTGCGCCACCGCGCCCAGGGCAATGAAGCTGAACGGCTGGAACAGCGCGGTCACGACGTCGCCCGGAGCCAGCGTCACATTCTGCGCCGGCTCGGCGATGATCGTTTCCAGCGGCATGATCGCGGTCCGCCCACCCCGCGCGAGCTGCACCGTCATCTTGCCCACCGGCTGGCGCGTGCCGCCCGCCGCCGCGAGGGCATCGAGCAGCCGTTCCCCGCGCCCGGTCAGCGGCATCCGTCGGCTCGCCGCGACCTCGCCCAGAATCGTCACCGCGCGGCTGTCGTTCTGCACCACGCGCACCACCGCCTGCGGCGCGTGCGCCCGCCCGGCGAGCCCCGCGATGATCAGCCGCTCCACCTGCTGCGGCGTACGCCCGCGCACCGCCAGCTGGCCGACGAACGGGACCGAGATGGTGCCCTCCTCGCTGACCATCTGCTGCGGGATCGCCGCGCTCTGCGCCACCATCGGGTTGGCGGCGAGCCGCGGATCGACGCTGGTCGCGCCAAAGAGCACCGCCGGCGGCGCCTCCCATACGGCGACGTCCAGAATATCGCCGCTGCCGATCACCGTCGCGGTCGGCGGGGTCGATCCGAATACCTGCGCGAACCGCTGCGACTGTGTCGCCGCCCTCACGCGCTGGATCACATTGCTGTCGAGATCCATCACCTGGATATCGGCCGCGGCATAGCCTTCCTTATAGGCCCGCTTCACCGCGCCGGTGGACGGCCCCGACCCGCCGAACGCCGTGCACCCGGACAGCATCGCCAGCGTGATCGTGCCCGCGATCCATCGCCGCAGCCGGCGCGCGCCAGTGGGGTGCGCGGGCGTCAAATAGCCTAGCGTGTGCCGGGTCATCACAGGAACCTCTGATACAAGGCGGCAAGATGGTCGCGATAGATGGCGGGGCTGAAGCGGGCCGCCTGCTCCAGGCCGCGCCGCGACAGCTCGGCGCGCAGGTCGTCATCCGCATCCAGCGTGCGGATCGCCTGGCTGATCGCCGCCGTGTCATAGGGATCGATCATCAGCGCGGCATCGCCCGCCACTTCGGGCAGCGACGAGGTGTCGGAGCACAGCACCGGCGTCCCCAGCGACATCGCCTCCAGCACTGGCAGGCCGAACCCCTCGTACAGCGAGGGGAACAGGGCCGCCTTGGCGCCGCGGATCAGGCTCACCAGCAGGCTGAAGGGTGCATATTGCAGCTGGATCACCCGCTTGCGATGCAGGATCGAGCGGTCGGCGATCTGGAACCATTCCAGGCTCGCATTGTCGAGCAGGCGAAGCTCCTGCTCCGATTTCCACGCCTGCGCGCCCACCATCACCAGCGGCGTATCCACCTTGCTCGCCAGATAGGCCTCAAGCATCCGGCCGATGTTCTTCTTCGGTTCGATCGAGCCCCAGAACAGGAAGTATTCCTTGAACCCGGTGCCGGTCGCCCCCTCCACCTCGCGCGCCACCTGGTCGTCGGATTTGTCGCGATGCTTGGCCGGGATGTCGACCGACTGATAGGTGTTGGTGATCCGCTCCGGCGCGATCCCCGCCACCTCGATCAGGTCGCGGCGCGAACATTCCGACACGGTGACGAAGTGATCCGCCGTGCGATCAAGCTTCTTGAGGAGATTGAAATAGCGCCGTTTATGGTCAAGCGTCGCATAGGGCAGCCGCAACGGCACCAGGTCGTGCAGCGTGTAGATGTTGGTCGTCTTCTTGACGCGCAGCGGAATGGGATAGGTCCAGTGCACCAGGTCTGGCCGCACCGGCAGCCGCACGTTGGACACCTCCCCCCACAGCTTGAACGCGCTCTGCGAGCGCTTGAACACGTCGGTCGCATTGTAGAGCGTGTCATAATGCGGCATCCGCGCGCTATATTGCCGCGCGATGACCTTGCCGGTGATCGGCACCTCCGCCGCGACATGGCCCAGCGGGCCGAGCAAGGCGCGGTGAAACTGCTCGATGATCTCCAGCGACCGGTTGCGCTCCCCCACATTGCTGTCGAAGAACGCGATCTCGCGCATCAGTGGCTGGCGCGATGGCGCGGCGCGATTGCCGTAGAGCACCGACGTGCGATAGCCCAGATGCCCGATCTCATAGCTGAGGTTGCGCGCGTACGTGGCGACACCGGTGCCCTTTTCCAGGCCCAGATTATAGCCGTCGATCAGGATGTTCTTCATTGGGCAACTACCATGATGGATGGGGCGGGCCGCTCATTGTTCCGGCCACTCATTGTTCGGGCGCTCATTGTTCGGCCATTCATTGTTCGGTCTGCGGCGCGACGAGGTGCTGCAATGCCGCCTGCGTCAGCGGCCAATCGGCAAAGCCGCCAAGGGTGATGAGCAGCGGCAGCGGCGCCTGTCCCGCGACGATGCCGTCGATCAATTGCTGACGAGTGTCATCGGACGCCTCGGACAGCGCGATGACGCACACGGTCCGCGCCCAGTCGGCGGCGTCGCTTCCCGCCGCCGATCCCTCGGTGCCGCCACCGTGCGCCAGGTCGCGCGGGATCACCCCATGCTCGCGAGCATGGCGCAGCCACGGCTCGTGCACGCCGCGCACGCGCTCATGGCTCAGCATGTCGAACAGCAGGTCGTCGAAGGTGGCGTGGCGACGCAGCAGCGCGACCATTTCGGTCTCCGGCGCCTCCTCATCCCACAACAGGCGCGCCAGCACCGTGATGTCGGGTCCTCCCGGCACCTGGTTCTTCACCGGCCCCTTTACATAAGGGTGGACCGGCCATGCGGCGGGTTCGATCCCCTGCCGCGACAGCACGAAGGCGAGATGCTCGATCACGTCATGGACCGGCTCGCCGAACGCGCAGGCGGTGCGATAGGAGGCTTCCGCGCGCTGGAAGTCGCCATCCTCCTTGGCGACATGCGCATGCTGCACCCAATAGGACCGCTGATAGGGATGCAGCGCCAGCGCGGCGGCATAACGCTCCTCCGCCTCGCCCCAGCGGCGTTCGTCGCGCAGCCAGTCGCCCTCGCGCACCAGCATCGTGAACCGCTCGTCCTGTAACGCGCGGTGCTGCGCCACTTCGATCAGCGCGCCGCGATCGGCGGTGGTCGAATGGTCGATCACCGGCGCGGCGATCAGGCCGATCCGCTCGCGGAACTCGCCGTAGGCCGTTTCGAAATCGTCATAGAGCGCCAGCTTGCCCTGATGCAGCAGCGCGAAACGGTTGCAGTGATCGCGGACATAGCCGGCATCGTGAGAGATCAGCACCATCGCCCGGTCGCCGCGCTTGCCGAACAGCTCGTAATTGCAGCGATCATGGAACCGCGCGTCGCCCACCGCGCCGATCTCGTCGATCAGGAAGCAGTCAAACTCGATGATCATGGAAATGGCGAACGCCAGCCGCGCGCGCATGCCTGACGAATAGGTCCGCACCGGCTCACGCAGATAGGGCCCAAGCTCGGAGAAATCCTCGACGAACGCCAGGTTGCGCGCGAAATCCTGGTCGTACACGCGGCTGATGAAGCGCACATTGTCGACCCCGGTCAGGTTCTGCTGGAACGCCCCGCCAAAGGCGAGCGGCCAGGATACCGACATGGTGCGCTCGATCCGCCCCGCCGTCTGCCGCTCGGCGCCGCTGATCAGCCGTACCATGGTCGACTTGCCGGCCCCATTGCGTCCCAGAATGCCCAGCCGCTCGCCCATGCGCAGTTCCAGGTCGATGCCGTCGAGCACGACATTGTCGCCGAACCGCGTGCGATACACCTTCCGGACGCCGCTCAGCCGGATCATTCGGGCACCACCCGCGCCGCGACCCAGCGCGTCGCGACCAGCGCGACAAAGGTCAGCACCAGACAGAATGGCAGGACGTAGCCCAGGTCATAATGGGCGTTCACGCGCGACCCGAAATAGCCTTCGCGCACGATCTCGGTCCCGTGGACCATCGGGATTAGCAGCACATATTTCTGCGCCACCTCCGGCAGCGCATCGACCAGGAACGCCGCGCCCGACAGCGGGAAGATCAGGTAGGACGCCGGGTGCCACAATTTGTCGACCAGCTCGCTCTCATGCGACAGCGCGCCCAGCGTGATCGCCAGCGCCGCGCCGAACCAGGCGATGATGAGCCAGCCGGCCGCCACTTCCAGCACATTCTCGGGCGGCTTCAGCCAGCCGAGCGCGATGAAGAACACGCTCAGCGTCGCGAACGAAATGGTCGCGCCGCCGAATTCCAGCAGGATCCGCGCGACATAGATGTCCAGCACGCGGATGTTGCGATGGTACATCAGCGACAAGTTGCTCCACAGCGCGCCGATGCACCGCCCCGGCATGTTGCGCCACAACAGCACGCTGGAATAGCCGGTCAGCGCGAAGGCGACGATCGGCAGGTCGCTGCCATGGACCGACTTGCTGGCCGTCCACAGCGCGGTCACGCCGGCGGTGAACATCATCGGCTCGACGAACAGCCACAGGAAACCGATGTTGTGCCGGCCATAACGGGTCAGCATCTCGCGCACCAGCAAGGCGCCCAGGATGCGGACCTGGACGCGCATGCTTTCGCGCAACGGGGGCGTGGCGGCCCGATCCATCAGTCGCGATGCTCGCGCACGCCGACCAGCAGCACTGACAGGATGCCCCAGGTGAGCAGACCAAGCAGCAGGGTCGCGACAATCCCCCGCAGCCGCTTGGGCTCGACCGCATAATCCGGCAGGCTGGGCTCGGCGATCCGCTCGACATAGGCGCGCTTGCGCCGCGCCTCGGCGCGCGCATCCTGCAGCCCGATCAGCGCCGCGGCGAGCTGCTTGCCCGCCAGCTCAGAATCCAGCAGCAGCACCTGATAGCGCGCAGCGGTCGACGACAGCGAGCCGGAACCGCCGGCGATGCTGGCGGTCTGGGCCGCGATCTCGCGCTGCAACGAGGCCACCTGCGTGCGCAGATACGGGATCTGCGTCGCCTGCGGGGTGTATGTCTCCATCTGCTTCAGCTGGGTCTGCGCGGCGATCAGCTCGTCCTGCAGCTTGGACACCATCTGCAGCCGCGCGGCGGCCTGCTTCTCGGGATCGATGATGCGTGACCGGTTGCGGTAATCGGCCAGCGCGATCGCCGCGTTGCGGGCACGCTGCTGCGCCTCGTCGACCTCGCGGTTCGCCAGCGCCAGCGCGTCGCCGCGCGCCCGGTCGGACAGGCGGTTGACCAAGGCTTCGGATCGCTCGAGCAGCCGTTCGTTGATCGCCTGCGCATCGGGCGCGGCAAAGGCGCGGACGGTCAGGTGGACGACCTGCGTGGTCGGCTCATCCTCCACCGTCACCTTGTCGAGGTAATAGCGATACAGCCGCTCGCGGTTCGGCTCCCGCAGCCCGCCGAAGCGGTCCAGCACGAAGATCCTGGCATCGCTCCACGCGCGGCTCAGCAGGTTGGCGCGATTGGCATCCGCGACGGCGCTGCGCGACTCGAGATACTCGATGACCGCGTTGCTCTCCTCGCTCGCCCCGGTCAGCCCGCCGCTGCTCAGCACCTGCCCGAGCGACGTGACCGCCGCCTTGCTCGGGCTGCGCACGACGAAGCGCGATTCGGAAACATAGACGTCGCTGGCGAACAGCCCGAAGTAGAGGAACGCCCCAAGCGTCGGGATGGCGACCGCGATCAGGAAAATCGGACCAAGGCGTCTCAGCCGTACCAGCAGGTTATTGGTCAATCTCGAACCCCCCGGTCGTTGTTGGCTAGGATCCGGATCGGCAGCCATGCATGGGTCGTTCGCCCCTCCTGGGCTGACCGATCATCGGGCAAGCAGCCACCTCCTTCCGCTCAAGCCACATCCTCGCACTCCCCGATCGGCGCGGCCGGGTGCGCGGCCTCCGCGTCATCCCCGCGCTCCAGCGTCGGCAGCCATTCATCGACGCGGTCGAAATGATCGCCCCATGTCGTCGGGCGGAACCGCCGAACCTGCATGATCTGGCGCCGATACCGCGGGCAATCGTCACCAAAACGGGCGATCACGGCCGCCCATGCCTCCACGTCATGCGGGTCGAGCAAACAGGGGATCCCCTTACCCACCTCGTGGAAACACGGCAGGTCGCTGGCGATCACCGGCAGCCGCAGCCCCAGCGCCTCCGCCATCGGCAGTCCGTATCCTTCCGCCAGCGTGGGCATCAGCATGGCGCAGGCCCCCGCCATCAACCCTGCCAGTTCCTCGTCGGTGCAATGGTCGATCCGGACGACATGCTCGGCCAGGTCCGGATCGCGCGCCAGCATGTCGCGCACCTGTTCGGCGCCCCGCCCCCATTGCCCGACGATGACGAGCCGCGGCGCCGCCCGCCCCATCCGCTGGCGGAGCCGCCGCCACACTTCGAGCAGCAGGACATGGTTCTTGCGCCCCTCGATCGTCCCCACGCACAGGAAATACCGCTCGGCATCCCCGTGCAGGCCGCGGCGCGTCTCGAACGTCGCCCCCGCCAACGGTGTGACAAGCAGCGGTGGCGGCTTCAGCCGGCACTCACGCGCAAAGCGCAGCAAGTCCTCCGCCACCGCCTGGCTGCTCACGACGATACCAGCGCCATGCCGCAACGCATTGGCCACGCGGCCCAGATGCCGCCGGACCGCATGGGGGCGGCAAAGCTGCTTGTGGGTGATCGGGATCAGATCATGGATCAGATACACCGGCCGCAGTCCGTGCCGCCCGATCCAGCGCGTGTGCGACGGCAGGTCGAAATCGGTGTGGCCGACGTTGAGATAGGTGGCGCCGGGCGGCGGCGCGCTCCCCGCCGCCAATGCCCGCGGCGCAAACGCCGCGATGCGCGCCTGGAAGCCGCGGCGCCGATCGCGCAGCAGATCGAACAGGGCATCGGTATGCCGCCGATCCAGCACCCGGATGAAGCCGCGGTGCTGGATCACGGCCGATGCCCGCCCGGCATAATGGTGGAGGTAGGCGTAGCAGACCCGGTCGATGCCGGTGGGCAACCGGCCGGTCCAGCAGCACGCAATCAACCGCGTCACATCCAGCAGCAGCGCCCGCCCCGCATCCGGCGGCGGCCGCGCTGCCGCCAGGGCGTGGCGCATGGCCGCGACAAGATGATCACCGGACGCCGCATCGCGCCGTTCCCAAGCCGCCGGACAATCGTCGTACACAGAAAGAAGTTGGTCAGGCTTCACGACCGTCCCCTCCCTGTGCTGAATGCCACGCGAGTGTATTGGCCGATATCGCAGCTTATACTTACTTCGGCCCAACCCCAATATACGCTTTTCTCTTGCAAACTGCCCTGGGCAACGTCGCGCCCTTCATCGCGCACCGCCGCCTCACGGCGGATTCGGTCCCCCTGCCAAGTGTGAAACTCCCTTAGTTCTTCGGGGTTCGCGGGGGGATACATCCGCCGCATGACATGTCGCTTTCGCCCGCGCGTGCACGATCTGATGGTCAGCAGGCGGCGTCGGATCGTGCAGCGTCCTGGGCACAGCACCGGGCGGGCACTCCCCGGGCGCGCGCCACACGATCCACCCGGCAGCGACTCCTGATGTTCCGGCGCGACCTCGCCCTCGCTGGACACGGCGGGTGAACGCAGCTTGACGACGATCTGTATCGATTGCCGCTACATTGGCAGGCGCTACAGCGGCATCGCTGAGGTGCTGCGGGGGTTGATCGATCTGATGCCGCTCCGCGCGCCCGACCTCGACTTCCTGCTGCTGCGCAACCCGGCGCATCCCGGCCCGCTCAGCGCGGCCGCCAACGTCAGCGAAGTCGTGGTGCCGCAGGCGGCGAACGGCCCCGCGAGCATGTGGTGGCTGCCGCGTCTCATCGACATGGCAGCGATTGACGTGTTCCACGCGCCGTCCAACATCATGCCGGCGCGGCTGACCGTCCCGTGCGTCACGACGGTGCACGACATCATGTGGCTGACCCATCCGGACTGGTGCCGCACCGGCCTGCGCGGCACGATCGACCGCCTGTTCTACGGCCACGGCATCCGGCGCGCGCTGCGATCCGCCGATGCGATCGTCGCGGTCAGCGAGGCGACCGCACGCGATATCGTCATGCATGAACCCTCCGCCGCGCCGCGGGTGCATATCGCCCGCTCCGGCGTCGCATCACGCTTTCGCCCGGTCGCCCCGGACTGGCCTGCATTGGCGGCGCTCGGATTGCATCCGGATCGGCGCTTTGTTCTCACCACCGGCCAATATGCGCCGTACAAGAACCATGAAGGTGCGATTGCCGGTTTCGCGACCGCATTTCGCGACCGTACCGACATCGATCTCGTCATCGTGCAGCGCGCCGGCCCCGGCGTGCGGCGGCTGCACCGCCTGGCGGCAGAGCTGGGGATCGCGGACCGTGTGCACCTGCTCTCGGCGGTGTCGGAGGATGTCCTGCTGTCGCTCTATTCGGCCGCCAGTGCCTTTCTCCACCCATCGCTGTATGAAGGCTTCGGCAATCCCGTGGCGGAGGCGATGGCATGCGGCTGTCCGGTCATCACCAGCAATGTATCGGCCATGCCCGAGGTGGCGGGCGGCGCCGCTCGCCTGGTCGATCCGCGTGATCCGGCCGACATCGCGCACGCCCTGGTTGCGGTGGTCGATGACAGCCGGACGGCGGCCGACCTGCGCCGCGCCGGGCTGGCCCGCGCCGCCGAGCTGAGCTGGGAAAGCGCGGCGACGACCATGATCGGCATTTACCGCCAGACCGTGTCGCGATGATGGAAGATCGAGTATCCGTGAACCAAGCAGACAGCCTGTCCGTGATCGACATCGTCTTCCGCAGCGCGGCCGCTGCCGAATACCGCGTGGCCGGCATTCCCGCTGCGGCGCGCGCGGCGCGCGGCGTGGCGGAGGCTTTTGCCGGCGAGGATATCCGCTGCATCATCACCGCCGAAGGATCGTGGACGCCCGGCGCCGGCTGCCGCGCCGAGTGCCGGCGTCTTGCCCTGGGCCTGCACCTCGTGCTCGGCGGATCGCCCGCCCCCGGCGCGCTCCGCATCGATGGCGAGGCGCTGGTCGCCGCCCTGGCAGATCTGCCCCCCGGCGGGGATGTTGCCGCCGCCGTCCAGTCTGCCCTCGCCCCGGTCACCTGGGGCGCTGAGAATCCCGCGCTCGCGCTGCGCCACGCCAGCCGGACGATCATCGCCGGCACCGGCAAGGCGACGGACGGCATCGTCTCGCGCTACCTCAATCGTCCCATCTCGCAGCGGATCACCCGCACCCTGCTGCGATGCCCGGGCATTACCCCGTTTCACGCAACCCTGGGCACCGCAACGCTGGGGCTGGCAATGATCCTCTCGCTGCTGCTCGGCGGGCATCCGGGGCTGATCCTGGGCGCGATCCTCTTCCAGGCGGCCTCGATCTTCGACGGCGTCGATGGGGAAATGGCGCGCGCCACGTGGCGCACCTCGGATCGCGGCGCCATGCTCGACAGCCTCGTCGACGCGCTGACCAACCTCGCCTTCGTGACCGGCGTGACGGTCAATCTGGCGCTGAGCGGCGATATGTCCGCCAGCCTCGCCGGCGCGGCCGGGCTGGTCATGCTGGCCAGCGGCCTGTTCCTGATCGGGCGGCGGGCCAAGGCATCGGGCCAGCCGGTCAATTTCGACGTCATCAAGGGGCATGTCGGCAAGCGGCGGTCCGCCGTCATGCAGTGGCTGATCTGGCTCACCATGCGCGATTTCTTTGCCGCCGTGGCCGCGCTGCTGATCATCCTTGGCCTGACGCGTCTCGCCTTGTTCGCCTTTGCCATCGTCGCCGCCGGCTGGCTGGTGGTGACCGTTACCGTCCTGGTCCGCACCAGCCGCCGCCACGCAGCGGCGGCAAAGCGCCCCGACGACGCATTGCGCGGGGGCTATTCGCTTTGACGGCGACCGGGCCGTCAGCCCCCGATCTCGCCGCCACGCTGAGCGATCCGGAATGGCGCAGCCTGCATGATTTCCTGACCGGCCTTGCCGATGAAACCGCACGGCTGGTGGTCCCCGCACCGCTTCACCACGCCTTTCCTGGCGCCATCTGCCCGCAGGACATGGCCGATCCGATCGCGCAGGGGTTTGCGGCGATCGCGATCCACAAGGGCGACTACACCTCGATCCCCGCGGATAGCCTCTACCCGCTGCTGATCCTGTACCGCCCCGTCTTCGCCAATGCGGTGTTCATCGTCCTCGCGCCGTCCGATCGCGCCGGGGCCGCCGCCGACCGGGCGCACACCGGCGCGTTGACCGCGATGATCGCCTGGGCCCGCACCCATGCGTCGCCGGCGCTGGTCGCCGCCACCACCACGCCACACGCCGAACTGTCCGCCGATGAGGCACTGACGGCGATGGCGCGGCTGATCGCGCGCGATCTGGTACAGCAGGTCAGCGACGACAGCGGCCTCGTCGCGCTCGCGGAGACCGCGCTGCCCTTTGCCGGCACGCGCTGGTTCTGGGGCGACGACGCGGGCAAGGTGGCCGAATTGTTCTGCCTCCCCACGCTGGCCGCGGAGCAGCCCGACCTTGCCCCGCGCCTCATCGATCTGGTGATGGCATTGTCCCCGGTAGGCCTCATCCACCGCCGCATCGGCCCCGCCGACCTGCGCGTGGAATCGGACGATCCGCACGATCTCAAGGTGGCGACGCCCTTCACGATCACCTTCGGCGACCTCTCGCGCGGCCGCATCCAGCAGGCGATCCGCTTCAACGACGGGCGCACCCGCCCGATCGTCTGCTTCGTCCCCGGCACGCTGACCGCCAGCTGGCGCGGCCGGCCGGTCACCTGCGACCTCGCCGCCGCCATCTTCGCGCAGGAGGTGAAGCACGACGGCGACCGCGTGATGCTGCGCCATGTCAGCACCATTCGCGATCCCGGCGACGTCACTCGCGAACTTGCCACCGTGACCTGTACCTACTCGCTCGCGGCAGACCGCAGCACCATTGGGTTCGAACTCGCCGTCCGGCCGGCGCGCTTCGTGACCCTGAAGGGCATCACCGTCACCCCGGGGCTGGGCGATCTCGACCAGCTCGGGCATTTCGACACGCTCACCACGCTCGGCAGCACGTCCCAGCCGCACATCGCTCCCGCGCTTGGTTCCCTGCCGCTGTCGGCCGCCGCCATGCCCTATCTGTGCCTGTGGGAAAGCCGCAGCCTGCCCGGCCATGCCGTGGGCGTGCACATGGCGCCCGCCGACGCCGCGACGGAGCTCTCAGCCGTCACCAACGACGAGCAACTGACCGGCCTCCGCCTTCACTATCGCGGCCGCGCCGCCACGCGCCGCACGCCCTTCGTGGTACGCGACACGCGGCTCGTGACGACCGGCGGCTATTATGACCGGGCGGCCGAGTATCGCGATCTGATCCACGACGCCGGCGACGGCGGCTGGTGCCGCGATCCCAGCATGTCCTACGATACCGGGGTGGAGCTGAACGCAGTCGCCACCTGGCTCTTCTTCGCCAGCACGAACGCCTACGGCACAGTGCCGCCCGATCGCATGACGACGCTGCGCGCCTGGTACGACCGGCACTTGTCGCTCTACCGCGATCACCTGCGCCCCGACGATCCGAACGCGCACGAACGGATTTTCGTGCGCGGCCTCGCCTTCGTCATCCTCTCGCTCGACACGATCGCCCGCGCCCATCCCGACGCCGGCTATGATCGCCTTGCCGACCGGCTGACGAACCTGCTCCTCGACACACAGACCCCGGTCGCCGGTGATCCGGACGCCGCCGTATTCGGCGGCGGCCTTCCCGACGCGCCCTGGCGGCCGGAGCTCGACAGCCAATGCGCCGCCTTGCTCGCGCTCGGCCGCCGCGCCTTCACCCAGCCGCCGAGCACAGCCCTCGCCGCTGCCATCGCGGCCGGCGTGACCGCGCTGCGCATCGCCACCCCGACCAGCTCCAGCTACGGCAACGACCCGCTCGATCATCCCACGATCGTCATCAGCCGGAGCATGGACGACCACGATCTCGTCGACACCGGCTTCTGGACCTACAAGCTCGGCCTGGCGCTGCGGGCGTTCCACCTGATCGACCATGCCGCCGCCACCGGCCGCCTCGCCCTTCCCGACGCCACCCGCGACCATCTGCAACAGCTCGCCGCCACCGCGACGCAGGCGTTGCTGCGTGCGGCCGACTATCGCGACGGCCTGATCGAGGTGCGCACCTCGTTCAACGCCGGGGAGACCAATTCGGAAACCCAGCCCTGGGTGGCGCTCGGCCTCGTCCCGCATCTCGACCGCGCCCTGCTCGATATCCCCGTTGGTGAGGCGCTTCCCCTGCGCGTCGCGATCACCCCAAAGGCGTAACGCGCACGATCAGCGAGCCGGCGCGGTGGCGATACTCGAACGGCCGCGCGCAATATGCTAGCGCTCGGCCGAAGGTTTCAGGCGGGGCAAACTGGATGCATCTTTCCTTTCACGGCACGGCAATTGCTGATCCAGTGACCAGGGCGCCGCGTTGACCACCCACCTTTCCCACCAGGCCATGGCGGCGCCGCTTCATGATCGGGATCAACCTCGCCCTTCGTCGGTTGATCCCCACCCAAACTTCCCGGAAGGAATGGTTACGCTCTCCTCCCTGCCCGAACTCGACGAGCTTGAGCGCGCCCGCGTGATGGAGCTCTATGACCTCGCCGGCGCGCGCGACGAAGGCTTGCTGGACGATCTCACCGCCTTCGCGGCCGAGCTGTGCCAGGCGCCGATCGCGCTGGTCAGCCTGGTTGAGCAGCAGGACCAGTTCTTCCTGTCGCGCGTCGGCCTCGACGTCGACGGCACGCCGCGCTCGCAATCCTTCTGCGCCCACGCGATGCACGGCCATGCCGTGATGGAGGTCGTCGACGCGACGCAGGACGGGCGCTTCCGCGACAATCCGCTCGTCACCGGCGATCCGTTCATCCGCTTCTACGCCGGCGCCCCGCTCGTCTCGCGAGAGGGGACGCCGCTCGGCGCGGTGTGCGTGATCGACACGTCGCCGCGCGCGCCGCTCAACGACTTCCAGCGCCGCGGCCTCGAAATCCTCGCCACTGCCACCATCTCCCGGCTGGAGGCCCGCCGCGTTGCGCGCGAACAGCGAGAGCAGCGCGCCGCGCTCGCCGACAGCGAGGAACGCTTCCGCACGCTCGCCGACACCATGCCGCAGATGGTCTGGTCGACGCTGCCCGACGGCTATCACGATTATTACAACGCACGCTGGTATGAATTCACCGGCGCGCCGGCCGGCACCACCGATGGCGAGGGCTGGAACGACATGTTCCACCCCGACGATCAGGCCCGCGCGTGGCAGGTGTGGCAGCACAGCCTTGCCACTGGCGACGCCTATCAGATCGAATATCGCCTGCGCCATTTCGACGGCACCTATCGCTGGGTGCTCGGCCGGGCGCTGCCGATCCGCGATTCAAAGGGGCGGATCACCCGCTGGTTCGGCACCTGCACCGACATTCACGAGCAGAAACTTGCGCTCGAAGAGCGTGAGGTGATCAGCCAGGAACTGTCGCACCGCATCAAGAACATCTTCGCCGTGATCGGCGGGCTGATCCAGGTCGCCGCGCGCGCCCATCCCGAACTGGTGCCGCTCGCCGCGGACCTGCGCGCGCGCATCGCCGCGCTCGGCAAGGCGCATGATTTCGTCCGCCCGCACAGCCCGCATTCGCGCCCCTCGGCGCATCAGGACAGCCTGCGCGGCCTGCTGGAGCAATTGTTCGCCCCCTATCAGGCGCATCCCGGCGAGCGGCTGGTCATCAGCGGCGCCGATATCGCAGTCGACGATCGCGCGGCCACGCCGCTGGCGCTGCTGTTCCACGAGCTTGCCACCAACGCGAGCAAATATGGCGCGCTCTCGGTCGCCGGCGGCCGCGTGTGGATCGCGATCAGCCGCGATGAAGCGACGGCGCGGATCGTCTGGCGCGAAGAGGGCGGCCCCGGCATCGACGCAAGCGCGATTGCCGCGGGCTTCGGCACCCAGCTGATTGAATTGAGCGCGGTGCGCCAGCTCGGCGGCGCGGTCACGCGCGATTGGCGGCCGACGGGCCTAGAACTGGTGATGGAGGCGCCGGTCGCCTCGTTCAGCCGGTCCGGCTGATCCGGATCACTTCGTCGTCGGCCGGTTCGCCGATCCCGCTCGCCAGCGCTGCCGCGGCCAGGATCGCGCGGTCGCTGAACGGCTTGCGTACATAGCCCAATGCCTCTGACGAGATGCCGATCTGCGCCGGATTGGCGGTGACGAACACCACCTTCACGCCATAATCGCGCGCGATCCGCTCGGCGATCTGCGGCCCGGTCGGCCCGTCGCGCAGGTTGATGTCGACGAAGGCGATCTCGCATCCCGGCGCGGCGGCCAGTGCCTGGTCGCTGTCGGCGGCGATCCCGGCCACCTTGTAGCCGGCATCAGTCAATATCCGCTCTAGGTCGAGCGCCACGAAAATCTCGTCTTCAATGATGAGTGCGGTCTTGGACATGATTGGATTGCGCAACACAGATTAAGGGTGTTTCGTTCCCCGCAGCAGGAATATCGCATGTTCTGCCAGGATATTTGCTGCGGCAGATGTTGTTTTCTTGTCACCCGACAGAAACCAGGCGCCCTCTACAGCGATGCCCTGTTCTTTCAGATGCGCTCGAAAATCATCTACGGTCAGATGATGAATGTTCGGTGTATCGTACCAGCGTTCGGGCAGCAGCCGGGTCACCGGCATCCGCCCGCCCCACAATAGCGAAAGCCGCACCCGCCAGTGCGCGAAATTGGGAAAGCTGACAAAGGCGTGGCGGCCGATGCGCAACAGGTGGCGCAGCACCACGTCGGGCGCGCGGCACGTCTGCAGCGTCTGGCTCAGGATGGCGTAATCGAAACTCGCATCGGGGTATCCGGCTAGGTCGACGTCGGCATCGCCCTGGATCACGCTCAGCCCGCGCCCCACCGCCGCCGCGACATTGCCGGGGTCAAGTTCCAGCCCGCGCGCGTCCGCCTGCTTGCCATCGCGCAGCGCCGCCATCAGCGCCCCGTCGCCGCATCCGACGTCCAGCACGCGGCTGCCCGGCGCGACATGGTCGGCGATGATCGCCAGGTCGGCGCGCAGATTGCCCGCGCCCGGCGTCATGCGGCCGTCCCCATGAATCCGGCGACGACGCGGTTCATCTCGGGCGAATCGAGCAGGAAGGCGTCATGGCCATAGGGGCTCGACAGCTCGACGAAGCTGACCGGCGCCCCGGCCGCGTTCAGCGCATGGACGATGCTGCGCGACTCGCGCGTCGGATACAGCCAGTCGGTATCGAAACTGATCAGCGCGAAGCGCGCGTGCGTCTGGCGGAATGCATTGGCCAGCAGCCCGCCATGCTCCTCCGCCAGGTCGAAATAATCCATCGCGCGGGTGATATAGAGGTACGAATTGGCGTCGAACCGATCGACAAAGGCAATGCCCTGGTACCGCAGGTAGCTCTCGACCTGGAAATCGGCGTCGAAGCCGAACGTCTTGGCCTCCCGCGCCTGCAGCTTGCGACCGAATTTCTCGGTCAGCCCGGCCTCCGACAGATAGGTGATGTGCGCCGCCATCCGCGCCACCGCCAGCCCCGCGGCGGGCGCCGAATGGCCGTAATAATCGCCGCCGCGCCAATTGGGATCGGCCATCACCGCTTGCCGGCCGACCTCGTGAAACGCGATATTCTGCGCCGAATGGCGCGCGGCCGAGGCGATGATCACCGCCGCCTCGACCCGATCGGGGAAGGTCGCGGGCCAGCTCAGCGCCTGCATCCCGCCCATCGACCCGCCGATCACCGCCTTCAGCCGCCCGATGCCCAGATGGTCGAGCAGCATCGCCTGCGCGCGCACCATGTCGCGGATCGTGATGACCGGGAAACTCATCGCGAACGGCGTGCCCGTCGCCGGGTTGATCGTCGCCGGCCCGGACGAACCCATGCAGCTGCCCAGCACGTTGGCGCACACGACGAAGAAACGGTCGGTGTCGACAGGGCGACCCGGCCCCACCATCTGAGTCCACCAGCCGGGCTTGCCGGTGCGCGGATTGGCGCCGGCGACATGCTGGTCCATCGTCAGCGCGTGGCAGATCAGCACCGCATTGCCGCCATCGGGCGCCAGCGTGCCATAGGTCTCATAGGCGATCTCGACCGGCGTGAGCTGGCCCCCACCGTCAAGCGGCAGCGGGCCGGGCAGGATCACGTGGCGCTGGAGACCGAAACGCTGGTCGTCGGCGGACATGCTGTGCGCGCTAGCATTGTGCGCGGCGCAAGCAAACCATTCGTGTACCGAACATTCGGTGCCGCGTTGCGTGCACCGAAATGCCGCCGCCACATTGCCAAGCTGCGCCGCCCCCCGCTACACGCCCACGCCATGAACGGACCCGCTCCCAAGCCATGGATCATGCAGATCGCGCCCTATGTTCCCGGTCGCTCGACGACCGAGGATGGGCGCAAGGTCGCGAAGCTTTCCTCCAACGAAAATCCGCTCGGCACCAGCCCGCTGGCGCGTGAGGCATTCGCCAGCGCGGCGACCAGCCTGGAACGCTATCCCGATGCCGGCGCGGCCGATCTGCGCGAGGCGCTGGCGGCCAAGCACGGGCTCGATCCCGCGCGGATCATCTACGGCAATGGCTCGGACGAGGTGCTTCACCTTGCCGCCGGCGCCTTCGCCGGGCCGGGTGACGAGGTGATCTACGTCAATTACGGCTTTGCGGTTTACCCGATCGCGACCCGCCGTACCGGCGCCACCCCGGTGATCGCCCCGGACAAGGATTATGCGACCGACGTCGACGCGATCCTCGCCGCCGTCACCGATCGCACCACGATGGTGTTCGTCGCCAACCCCAACAACCCGACCGGCACCTATGCGCCGCGCAGCGAGATCGAGCGGCTTCACGCTGGCCTGCGCGATGACATCCTGCTCGTCCTCGACCATGCCTATGCCGAATATATCGACGGCGCGGACGATGACGGGGCGATGGCGCTGGCGGAACGTGCCTCCAACGTGCTCGTCACCCGCACCTTCTCGAAGATGTACGGCCTCGCCGCCGAACGCATCGGCTGGGGCTATGGCGCCGCGCCGCTGATCGAGGCGATGCACCGCATCCGCCTGCCCTTCTCGATCACCATCGCCGGCCAGTCGGCGGCGATCGCCGCGCTCGGCGACACCGATTTCGTCGCCAACGCCGCCGCCCACAATGCGAAGTGGCGGGCATGGTTCTCGGACGAAATCGCGAAGCTCGGCAATGCCGGCCTTCGCGCCATCCCCAGCCAGGCCAATTTCGTGCTGGTGGTGTTCGAGGGCGATCTGACCGCGGAGACCGCGTACAAGGGGCTGATGGACGCCGGCTATATCGTCCGCTGGCTCCCCGGCCAGGGTCTCCCCCACGGCCTGCGCATCACCATCGGCACCGAGGATGAAACTTGCGGCGTCATCGCGGCGCTGCGCACGCTCGCCGGCGCCGAATGATCACTCTCCCGTTCCTCGCGGCCCGCTCGGCCTGACCCAAGGTGGCATGATGCTTCCCTTCGCACGCGTTACCATCATCGGCCTCGGCCTGATCGGTTCCTCCGTCGCGCGTGCGGTGCGTCACTATATGCCCACCGTCGCGCTCGTCGGGCATGATGCCGATCCCGACGTGCGCCGCCGCGCCGACGCGCTCGGGATCGTCGACGACGTGACCGACACGATCGGCGCCGCGGTGACCGACGCCGATCTCGTCATCCTGTGCGTCCCCGTCGGCGCGATGGGCGCGGCGGCGGCGGAAATGGCGGCCGATCTCCCCGCCGACGCGATCGTCAGCGACGTCGGCAGCTGCAAGGCAGAGGTCGTTCGCGCGCTGCGCGACGCGCTGCCCAACGCCACGATCGTTCCCGCACATCCCGTCGCCGGCACCGAGCAGAGCGGGCCGGAGGCGGGCTTCGCCACCTTGTTCCGCGGCCGCTGGTGCATCGTCACCCCGCTCCCCGATGGCGATCCCGCCGCGACCGAGCGGGTCGCCGAATTCTGGCGCCGGCTCGGCAGCACGGTCGAGATCATGGCCCCGGACCATCACGATCGCGTGCTGGCGGTGACCAGCCACCTGCCGCACCTCATCGCCTATACGATCGTCGGCACCGCCAACGATCTGGCGGAGGTCACCCAGTCGGAAGTCATCAAGTTTTCCGCCGGCGGCTTTCGCGACTTCACCCGCATCGCCGCGTCCGATCCGACGATGTGGCGCGACGTGTTCCTCGCCAACAAGGAAGCCGTGCTCGAAATGCTGCAACGCTTCAGCGAGGATCTGTCGCACCTTCAGCGCGCGATCCGCTGGGACGATGGCGAAACCTTGTTCGACCTGTTTTCGCGCACCCGCACGATCCGCCGCTCGATCGTCGATCAGGGCCAGGATGATGCCGCCGCGGACTTTGGCCGCAAGCACGACTGACGCGGCCAAAATTCGCCGGAGGGCGGCCGCTCACCGCCGCTTTGAGGCCATTCGCACCCGCCCGGCGGCCGCGCTTACCCCTGCGCGCCGGGCTCCAGCGCATTGATCGCCTGCCACACGCGCTGCTCGATTTCCTTGCGCGGTAGCCCCGCCGGGATCGGCGTTCCAACGCGGATCGTCACCACCCCCGGCCGCTTCGGCCCCTTCTTCGGCATGAACCGCCCACTGTCGAGCGCGATCGGCACCACCGGCAGGTTCACCGCCTTGTACAGCCCGGCAAAGCCCGACCGCAGCGGCGGCGATTCCCCCGGCGTCACGCGCGTTCCCTCAGGGTAAACGATCACCGACCGCCCCTGCGCGCGCAGTTCCTTGCCCTCCGCCATCAACCGCCGCAGCGCCTTCGCCGACGCCTCGCGATCGACCGACATGGACCCGTACAGCTTGGTCGCCCAACCCCACAAAGGGATCCGGCTCAGCTCACGCTTCAGCACCATCGCCGGCCCGCCCAGGATCAGCTGCAGCTCGGTCGTCTCGTACATCGACTGGTGCTTGGCCGCGAACAGGAGCTGACCCTCGGGGATCTCCCCCTCGACCCGCGTCGTCACCCCCAGGAACACGCGCGCCGCCCAGCGGTTCAGCCGCGCCCAGCGATGCGCGTGATGGATCGTCGCCTTCTGCCCGAACGGCGCTACCAGCGGCACGGCCAGCACGATCAGCACCGACCCGCTGTAAAAGACGATCTGATACAGGATCGTGCGTAACCAGTTCATATCCCGTCAATTCCTGCCCACAAGGCGATCCGCCGCAGGATCAGCTTGTTGTATTCGTTGACCAGCCGGCCCAGCGGCTGTTCGGCACGCACGCCGTCGCGATGGATCGTGACGTCGCCGTCCAGCGCCGCACCCAGCTCCATCCGGGCGCGGGCCATATGCCAGTCCGACGTCACCAGCCGCACCGACTTATAGCCATGCTCCCGCATCCAGCGCGCCGTCTCCTCGGCATTGGACCTGGTGTCCACCGCCTCCCGGCCCAGGTCGACGCAGCAGGCGATCGCCCGCTCATGCCCGTTGGCGGCGATCAGGTCCGCCTTGCGCAGCCCGGTGGCGACACCCGTCACCAGCATCCGCTTCGCCCGCCCCTCGTCGATCATCTGCAGCCCCCGGGGGATGCGCCCCGGCCCGCCGGTCGGCACTACGATGGCGTCGGTGGTCAACGAGGGCTCGGCCGGCTCGGCCAGCCTCAGCATGAACACCGCGAAGCCCAGCGCCCAGGCGACCGCCAGCAATCCGACGAACCGCGAAATCACAGGACGCGCTCCAGCGTGCGGGTGATCGCCAGCCGCGCCGCCAGCGCCGCCAGCAGGACAAAGGCGACCGGCAGCAGCGCCAGCGTCGCCCAGCCCAGCGGCCCCAGCGTCGCCTGCCCCAGCAGCTCGGACCCAAGCCCCGCGGCCTGCGCGCTGATCAGCAGCAGCATCGCCAGCGCCGCCAGCCCGCCGATCACCGCGCCGATCGCCGCATCACGCGCGATCCGCCGCTGGAACAGCCGCGCCACCTGCACATCGGTCGATCCCAGCATGTGCATGATCTCGATCGTCTGGCGATGCGCCTCCAGCCCCGCGCGCGCCGCGAGCACCACCACCGCAGCGGTCGCCCCCGCGAGCAGGATCACCAGCACCGCCGCAATCAGCACGATCAGGTCCAGGAAATCCGCCACCGGGGTCATCCACGCCTCATGCGTATCGACCCGCGCCGCCGGCGCGATCTTCGTCACCGCCGCACGCACGCGGGCGAGCGCGGCAGGCTCACCGTCTGCCAATTCCAGGTCGATCATCGTCGGCACCGGCAGGTCGGGGTCGGCACCCGCATCCCCCAGCCACGGGCGCAGCAACGCGGCCAGTTCGCCGCGGTCCACCGGCGTCGCCCCGCGCACGTCGTCCAGCCGGCGAAGCGCGCCCAAGACCCGGTCCGCCTCCGCCTGCCGACGTGCCGGGTCGCCGGTCACGATCTGCACCGTCGCGCGCCCGGCGAGCTGGTTCTCCAGCCCGCTCGCGGCATTGCGCGTGGCCAGCCCCAGCGCCGCGCCCAGCACGGTCAGGAAAAGCATGATGGCGATGATCCACACCATCGCCCGTACCCCGCGCGCCTCGTCCAGGACGCGCCGGGTTCGCTCGCCGGCCCCACTCATGGCAGCTCTCGTGCCGGTGGGTGACGCAACGTCCCCGTGGGATCCTGCAGCCGGCCTTTCACCAGCCGCATCATCTGCGCACCGGGCACCCGGTGCATCAGGTGCAGGTCGTGGGTGGCCACCACCACCGTCGTGCCCAGCCGATTGAGCGAATCGAACAGCAGCAGCAATCGCTCCGCCATTTCCGGGTCGACGTTGCCCGTCGGCTCGTCGGCCACCAGCATTTCCGGGCGCCCGATCACCGCCCGCGCGATGGCGACACGCTGTTGCTCGCCGCCCGACAGCGTCGCCGGTTTCGCGTCGGCGCGCTCCGCCAACCCGACCCAGGCGAGCATCTCGCTCACCGGCTCTGCGATCTCGGCTTCCGGCATCCCTGCAATCCTGAGCGGCAGCGCGACATTATCCGCCGCCGACAGATGGGGCACCAGCCGAAAGTCCTGAAAGACAACGCCAATCCGCCGGCGAAAGCCCGGCAGGCGGCTGCGCGGCATGGTCACGGCATCCTCACCAAACAGGCGAATGACGCCCCGGCTGGGGCGCTGCGCGAGGTACAGCAAACGCAGCAGCGATGTCTTGCCCGCGCCGCTCGCGCCCGTCAGGAAATAGAAGGAACCGGCGGCCAGCGCGAAACTGACATCGCAAAGCGTTTCAGGCTCTTGCCCGTAGCGCAGCCCCACATTCTCGAACTGCACGATATTCGCCATTGCGGCGCTGCTTGTCCCTTGAACCACCGATGTCTTGCACGCGCCATCGCACGATGCAGCCTTCCGCTTCAACCTCCGCTTGCAAGCGGGGCGCAGGGCGTGTTTAGATTCGCGATGGCTTCAGCCCTTCTGTCCTACGCCGGTAACGACGCGCGATGATCCTCGAATGTCCCGAATGCCGCACCCGGTATCTGGTGCCCGACACATCGATCGGCCCGGAGGGTCGCACGGTGCGCTGCGCCAATTGCCGCCACAGCTGGCACCAGGCGCCTGACGCGCGCGCGATCGAGGCGATGGCCGCCGGCCCGCAGATGGCGACCGTCACTGCCGGCGCACCAGCGTCCGATCCATCGCCCGCGCAGCGGGCAACGGAGGCGCCAGCCACCCCCTCTCCGGCGACGTCCAACAACACGCCCCCTGCAGTCGCTGCCTCCCCTGCAGTCGCTGCCTCCCCTGCAGTCGCTTCGCCGCCTGCAACCGCTGCGCCAGCCTCCTTTGCATCCGCACTCGCCGCGGCCGTGTCGCCGCCGGCAGCCAACGGCGCCGTCCCGCCCGCCGGCAGCCGCCCGCGGATCAACCCGGCGCGCCGCTGGACCATTGCGGCGGTGCTCGCTGCGCTGCTGATGCTGGTCGCGGTCGGGGCCATCCTATGGACCAGCGCCCCGGGCCTCGCCTCTCAGCTCGGGCTCAATTTCGGGCCGGAGGAAACGCCGCTGCGGCTGATCGACAATCCGATCGAGCGGCGGGAGATCAGCAACGGCAGCGAATTGTTCGCGGTCAGTGGCAAGGTGCTGAACCCGTCGAACGAGCGGCAGCGCGTGCCGGACATTCGCGCCGACCTGCGTGATGACCAGAACCGGATCGTCTACACCTGGACGATCATCCCGCAGCAGCGCACGCTGGCGCCCAAGAGCGCGATCGATTTCAACTCGGCCAAGCTCGACGTGCCGGCCAGCTCCAAGAAGCTGGAACTCAGCTTCGTCGGCGAAGGCGACAGCTGATTGCCGGGCCGCGATCCACGGCCCCAGGGCCTGCGGATCGCGGCGCATCATTTTTCCGCACAAACTTACGATTTGGGCCTTGGGACCCATTGCCAGCCCCAACAAGCCTTGCTAGTGGCCCGCTCCTGCCAGCCGCCGGGCCAGCCCGGTGGACATCACGTGCGGTCGTGGCGGAACTGGTAGACGCGCAACGTTGAGGTCGTTGTGTCCGAAAGGACGTGGAAGTTCGAGTCTTCTCGACCGCACCATTGATTATCGGCGGGGTTACGAAACACTCTCTTGAGTGCCCCGCCGCTACTCCTGCCGGCTGATCATGACCCTGCCCTTCCGCACCGCCGCGCTGTATCAATTCGCCCGCTTCGATGATCCCGCTGGCTTGCGCGATGGCATTGAGGCGTGCTGCCGCGCGAACGGCGTGCAGGGAACGCTGCTGCTGGCGCATGAGGGGATCAACGGGACGATCGCGGGCTCGGCCGCGGCAATCGACGCCGTGGTCGCGCACCTGCGCACCCTGCCCGGCTGTGCCGACCTCGCCGTCAAATACGCCTGGGCGCCGACCGAGCCCTTCCATCGGCTGAAGGTGCGCCTGAAGCGAGAGATCGTCACCATGGGGCAGCCGGATCTCGATCCGCTCACCGATGTCGGCACCTATGTCGCGCCCGAGGAGTGGGACGCCCTGATCACCCGGCCGGACACGGTGGTGATCGACACGCGCAACGATTACGAAGTCGCGATCGGCACCTTCCCCGGCGCGATCAACCCCGAGACACGCAGCTTCCGCGACTTCCCGGCCTGGTTCCGCGCCAATCGCGACCAGCTGACCGCGGGCAAGAAGAAGGTCGCGATGTTCTGCACCGGCGGGATCCGCTGCGAGAAATCCACGGCCTTCCTGAAGGCGGAGGGGATCGAGGAGGTTTATCACCTCGAGGGCGGCATCCTGAACTATCTCGAAAAGATGCCGGCGGATCAGGTCTCGTGGCAGGGCGAATGCTTCGTCTTTGACGAGCGTGTCGCCGTGACGCCCGATCTGGCCCCTGGCACGCACGTGCTGTGCCGCGCCTGCCGCCGCCCGGTCAGCCCCGAAGAGCGCCAGTCGCCGCTATACGAGGAGGGCATCAGCTGCCCCGCGTGTCACGCCGACCTCGACGACGACAAGCGCGTCCGCCTCGCCGAGCGTCACCGGCAGGAGGAACTCGCCCGCAAGCGTGGTGAGCGGCACGTCGGCGCCCGGATGGACAAGGACTGACCGCGCCCCTCTCCCAGGACAGGCGCAAACCTGCCAGTCCCAAGCCAAACGAAAACGGGCGCCGACATCGTCGGCGCCCGTTCGTGCATCAGGATGCGGGTAAGCGCCGCGATCAGGCCGCGCGGCGGGCGAAGTCCTTGTTGATCGCCAGCGCTCCCAGCGTGCAGATCGCGCCCGACAGCAGGTAGAGGCCCACCGACCACAGGCCGAAGCGGCTGGCGAGGAACAGCGCCACCAGCGGCGCGAAGCCGGCGCCGATCACCCAGGCCGCATTGGCGACGATCGCCGCGCCCGTGTACCGCGATTCGGGCGGGAAGTTGCTGTTCACCGCGCCCGACGACTGGCCAAACGCCAGGCCGAGCAGCGCGAAACCGCCAATCATGTAGATCGTCTCGCCCACCTGGCCCCCGTCCAGCAGGCGCGGGGCGAAGCCGCTGTACACCGCGATCAGCGCGGCCGAGACGCCCAGCACCGCGCGCCGGCCGACCCGGTCGGCAATCACGCCCGAGGCCAGGATGGCGAGGACGCAGACCACCGCGCCGAGCGCCTCGATGCCCAGGAAGCGCACCGGGTCCTCGCCCACTTCCAGCGTCACCCACGACAGCGGGAAGACGGTGACAAGGTGGAACAGCGCGAAGCTCGCCAGCGGGGCGAAGGCGCCAAGGATGATCGTGCGGCGCTCGCGGAACATGGTGGCGAACGCCGGCGACGGCTGCAGCTCCCGGCTTTCGAACAGGCGCTCGAACTCGGGCGTCGCGACGAGGCGCAGGCGGGCGAACAGCGCCACGACGTTGATCGCCAGCACCACGAAGAACGGGTAGCGCCAGCCCCAGCTGATAAAGTCCTCCGGCGACAGGATCGCGAGGAAATAGGCGAACAGGCAGGAGGCGACGAGCAGGCCGAGCGGCGCGCCCAGCTGCGGGATCATCGCGTACCAGCCGCGCTTTTCCTCCGGCGCATTGAGCGACAGCAGCGACGGCAAACCGTCCCACGCCCCGCCCAGCGCCACGCCCTGGCCGATGCGGAACAGCGCCAGCAGCACCGCTGACAGCGTGCCGACCTGCGCATAGCTGGGCAGCAGCGCGATCGAGATCGTCGATCCGCCCAGCAGGAACAGCGCGATGGTCAGCTTCGTGCCGCGGCCATGGACACGGTCGATCCACATGAACAGCAGCGTGCCGAACGGCCGCGCGATGAATGCCAGCGCGAAAATCGCGAAGGAATAGAGCGTGCCGGTCAGCGCATCGACATACGGGAACACCAGCTGCGGGAACACCAGCACCGATGCGATCGCATAGACGAAGAAGTCGAAGAACTCGCTGGTGCGGCCGATGATCACGCCGATGGCGATCTCGCCGGGCGCGACATCCTTGTGGCGCGCGTTGATCAGTCGGGCATCTCGTTCCAGGGCTGCCGAATCCGGCGCGTTGGTCGATGCAGTCATTTTCCGTCATGCTCCCGCGGCACTCGGCCGTGCGATTAATGATTGGCCCGCCTCGGGGGTCACTAATACACTCCTCTGCCTAACCGACGCCAGTGACGGGATTGGACAAATTGTCCAATGTAGCGGCTACTGGACTCGGCCTAGGAGCGTCTGGATATGCCCGATCATCCCGCCCCGGTCCCGCGGTTCGCCCGCCTGGCCCTGCTTCCGCTCCTGCTGTTCGTCGCCGGTTGCCAAAGCGCCGTGCTCGATCCGGCAGGCGACGTCGCGCTTCAGGAGCGCAACCTGATCTATGCCTCGGTCGGGCTGATGCTGCTCATCATCGTCCCGGTGATGATCCTGACGGTGGTGTTCGCCTGGCGCTATCGCAAGGGCAACAAGGACGCGACCTACGATCCCCACTTCGATCACAGCACCTCGCTGGAGCTGGTGATCTGGTCGGCCCCGCTCCTCATCATCATCGCGCTCGGCGCGCTGACCTGGTCGAGCACCCACCTGCTCGATCCGTTCCGCCCGCTGAACCGCATCTCCGCGACTCAGCCGAAGCCGAAGAACGAACGGCCGATGCTGGTCCAGGTCGTCTCGCTCGACTGGAAATGGCTGTTCATCTACCCGGAACTGGGCATCGCGACGGTCAATGAACTGGCGCTGCCGGTGAACCGCGAGGTGCGGTTCGACATGACGTCGACCAACATGATGAACACCTTCTACGCGCCGACGCTGGCGGGGATGGTCTACACCATGCCGGGGATGCGCAGCACGCTGCACGCGGTACTCAATCGCCCCGGCGACTATGAGGGCATGTCCGCCAACTACAGCGGCGCCGGCTTCTCCTACATGCGCTTCAAGCTGCTGGGCGTGGACAATGCCGGCTTTGATCGCTGGGTGAATGAGGTGAAGGCACGCGGCGGCTCGCTCGACACCGCCAATTACCTGAAGCTGGAAAAGCCCAGCGAGCAGGTGCCGACGATGTTCTTCTCCTCGGTCCAGCCGCAGCTGTTCCAGCGCATCTATGAACGCTGCGTCACGCCCGGCACGCCGTGCATGAGCGAGATCATGGCGCGCGACGCGGCGCTGCGCGGTGCCAAGCCGCACGAGATGCGCCCTGTCGGCGCGCCCGCCGGCCGCACGTCGATCCCGCGCGAAAAGCCCGATGGCGCGCTGCTCAAGGAAAGCGAGGAAATCGAGCCCGCGCCGCACCTCAGCAAGCCGCCGCAGCCCGGCGCGCCTGGTTCGACCAAGCCCGACTCGCCCCGCAACCGCGACATGTCCTTCCTTCTCCTGCCAACCGTGCCCGGCGTGACCGGCGCGGCGCGCGGCTGAGCCGCCGGAGCTCCTCATGTTAAACGAATCCGTTCTGAAGACGATCTTCGGTCGCCTCAGTCTAGAATCCTTCCCCGTGCACGAGCCTATCCTGCTCGTGACCTTTGCCGTCGTCGTTGTGCTGGGCCTCGGCATCGTCGGCGCGATCACGAAGTACAAGCTGTGGGGCTATCTGTGGCACGAATGGTTCACCAGCGTGGACCACAAGAAGATCGGGATTATGTACATAATCCTGGGCATTATCATGCTGCTCCGCGGGTTCGCGGACGCGGTGATGATGCGTGCACAGCAGGCGATCTCCTTCGGTGCGAACGAAGGCTATCTGAACGCTCACCATTATGATCAGATCTTCACCGCGCACGGGACGATCATGATCTTCTTCGTCGCGATCCCGCTGGTGGTCGGCATCATCAACTATGTGATGCCGCTGCAGATCGGCGCGCGCGACGTGGCCTTCCCGTTCCTCAACAATTTCAGCTTCTGGCTGACGGCTGCCGGTGCGGCGCTGGTCATGGTCTCGCTGTTCGTCGGCGAATTCAGCCGCGCGGGCTGGCTGAACTATGTGCCGGTCGCGAATCTGCAGAACAGCCCTGATCCGGGGCCGGACTATTATCTCTGGGCGCTACAGATCGCCGGCGTCGGCACGACGCTGTCGGGCATCAACATGGTCGTGACCGTGATCAAGATGCGCGCGCCCGGCATGACGATGATGAAGCTGCCGGTGTTCGTCTGGACGGCGCTGTGCAGCAACGTGCTGGTCGTCGCGATCTTCCCCGTGCTGACCGCCGCCTTCGCGATGCTGATGCTCGACCGCTACGTCGGCACCAACTTCTTCACCAATGATCTCGGCGGCAACCCGATGATGTATTGGAACCTGGTGTGGATCTGGGGTCACCCGGAGGTGTACGTCCTCATCCTCCCGGTGTTCGGCATCTATTCGGAAATCACCTCGACCTTCACCGGCAAGCGGCTCTTCGGCTATTCGTCGATGGTCTATGCCACGGTCGTCATCACGATCCTGAGCTACCTGGTGTGGTTGCACCACTTCTTCACCATGGGCTCGGGCGCCAGCGTCAACAGCTTCTTCGGCATCGCGACGATGGTCATCTCGATCCCGACCGGTGCGAAGATCTTCAACTGGCTGTTCACCATGTACCGTGGCCAGATCCGGTTCGAACTGCCGATGCAGTGGGTCGTCGCCTTCATGCTCACCTTCGTGGTGGGCGGCATGACGGGCGTGATGCTTGCCATCCCGCCGGCCGACTTCGTGCTGCACAACTCGCTGTTCCTCGTGGCGCACTTCCACAACGTGATCATCGGCGGCGTCGTGTTCGGCCTGTTCGCCGGCATCGATTACTGGTGGCCCAAGGCCTTCGGGTTCAAGCTCGATCCGTTCTGGGGCAAGATCCACTTCTGGGGCTGGGTGATCGGCTACTGGATCGCGTGGACGCCGATGTACGTCGCAGGTCTGATGGGCGTCACCCGTCGCCTGCGTCACCTCGACGACGCGACGCTCCAGCCGCTGTTCATGATCGCTGCCGTCGGCGTGGTGATCATCGCGATCGGCATCGCGGCCTTCGTCATCCAGATCGCGGTCAGCATCAAGAACCGTGAGAAGCTGCGCGTCGGCGACGATCCGTGGGACGGCCGTACCCTGGAATGGGCGACCAGCTCGCCCCCGCCGGCGTACAATTTCGCCTTCACCCCGGTGGTGCACGATCTGGACGCGTGGCACGACATGAAGGTGCGCGGCTTCAAGCGCCCGACCAGTGGTTACCGGCCCATCCACATGCCGCGTAACACGGGGGCCGGTGTCATCCTGTCGGCGCTCGCCGCAGTGCTCGGCTTCGCGATGATCTGGTACATGTGGTGGCTGGCTGCCGCGAGCTTCGTGGCGATGATCGGCTACGGCATCGCTCACACGTTCAACTACAACCGCGACTATTACATTCCGGCCGAGGAAGTGGCCGAGAATGAACGCAAGAACGCGCTGGCGGGAGCCTGACATGACCACCCATTCCCCCACCGTGGAGGATGCACGGCAGATGGCCGGGGCCGACGACGCCCCGCCCGTCTTCTACCAGACCGAAGCGGATCATCACGATCACAGCTCCGGCGGCACGATGCTGGGCTTCTGGATCTATCTGATGAGCGACGCGCTCATCTTTGCGACCCTGTTTGCCACCTACGGCGTGCTCAGCACCGGCTATGCCGGCGGGCCGGCGCCCTTCCAGATCTTCGATCTGTCGCTGGTCGCGCTGAACACCGCGATGCTGCTGATCTCCTCGATCACCTGCGGCATGGCGATGATCGCGATGGAGCGCGGCAACAAGCAGGGCACGCAGCTCTGGCTGGCGATCACCGCGCTGTTCGGCGCTGCGTTCATCGCGATCGAGCTGTACGAGTTCGCCGAGCTGATCCATGAAGGCGCGACGCCGATGCGCAGCGCCTTCCTGTCGGCCTTCTTCACGCTCGTCGGCACGCACGGCCTCCACGTGTTCAGCGGCCTCATCTGGATCCTCGTGATGATCGTCCAGGTGGGTCAGCGCGGCCTCATCCCCGAGAACCGCCGCCGCCTGATGTGCCTCAGCATGTTCTGGCACCTGCTCGACGTCGTGTGGATCGGCGTCTTCACCTTCGTCTATCTGCTCGGAGTTCTGCGATGAGCACGCCCCACGCCCCGGCGCATGCGTCGGCCCACGCCCATGATCAGCACCATGACGGGCCGCCGCCTGATGGTGGCCACGGCCACGGCTCCGCCCGCGGCTATGTCATCGGCTTCCTCCTTTCGGCGGTGCTCACGGCCATTCCGTTCTGGCTGGTGATGAGCGGCACGCTGGCGACGCAGTTGACCGCGGTGATCGTGGTGGCGCTCGCCTTCGTGCAGATCATCGTGCACACGGTCTTCTTCCTGCACGTGAACCGTCAGTCGGAAGGTGGCTGGACGATGCTGACCATGCTCTTCACCCTGGTGATCGTCGCTATTGTGATCGCCGGCTCGCTGTGGATCATGTACCATCTCAACACCAACATGATGCCGATGGACGGCATCGGCATGTGATGCGGCGCGTCGCTTTCGCCGGCCTATGCCTGGCGCTCGCCATTCTGTTCGCGGGCCTGGGCATCTGGCAGGTCGAGCGACGCGCATGGAAACTCGATCTGATCGCCAAGGTGGAGGGGCGGGTCCACGCCGCACCCTCCACCCTCCCCCCGCGGGATGAATGGCAGGGCGACAACGCCTATCGCCGGGTCCGCGTGACCGGCACCTTCCTCCACGATCGCGAAACCCTGGTTCAGGCGCTCACCGCCTTGGGCGGCGGCTGGTGGGTGCTCACCCCGCTGCAGACTCAGGATGGTATCATCCTCGTCAATCGCGGCTATGTGCCCGATGACCGCCGCGACCGCGCAACCCGCCAGGCCGCGCTCCCCACCGGGCCGGTCACGGTCACCGGCCTCATGCGCGCCCCCGAACCCGGCGGCGGCTTCCTGCGCAGCAATGATCCGGCGGCCGACCGCTGGTTCTCGCGCGATGTGGCGGCGATCGCCCGCGCACGCCAGCTTGGGGCGACCGCGCCCTTCTTCATCGACGCGGACGACACGCCCAATCCCGGCGGTTATCCGGTTGGTGGCCTGACCGTGATCTCCTTCCGCAACAATCACCTGTCCTATGCCGTGACCTGGTTCGCGCTGGCGCTGCTGAGCGTGGCTGGCGCAGTGATGGTCCTGCGCTCGGGCCGGCGGCGCTGATGGAAGCGCCGATCCTTGCACTGACGGGCCGTCGCTCCGACCAGGCCGGATCATCGCGCGATTCCACCGCGGCGGAGAATATGCGCCAGCTGGTTCATCTGCGCTGGATCGCCGTCGCCGGGCAGCTCCTGACGATCCTGTTCGTCGAATATGCGCTGGGCTTTCACCTGCCGCTGCTGCCGATGCTGCTCGTCATCGCGCTTCAGGCCGGCGCCAATATCATCAGCTTCGCCCTGCTCCGTACGAAGCGGGTGCCGCGGATCGCGCTCTTGTTCGGGCTCCTGTTCGATGTCGGCTCGCTGACCGCGCAACTGTCGCTCAGCGGCGGCGCATCCAACCCGTTCGTGTCGCTCTATCTGCTGCAGGTCGTGCTGGGCGCGATCCTGCTTCAGACCTGGTCGGTCTGGGTGCTGGTCGTTCTGACCGCAATCTGTTTCGCCGGCCTCACCGTGGGCAGCCGCCCGCTCGATTACCCGCCGGAGCTTGAGCCGCTGATCGGCGACCTCACCACCTTCGGCGCATGGCTCAGCTTTGTGCTCAGCGGCGTGCTGCTGGCGATGTTCGTCACCCGCATCAGCCGCAATTTGCGCGCCCGCGACGCCTATCTCGCCGATCTGCGCCAGCGTGCGGCGGAGGAGGAAGGGATCGTGCGCATGGGGCTGTTCGCCAGCGGCGCGGCGCATGAACTCGGCACCCCCCTCGCCTCGCTCGCCGTCATCCTGGGCGACTGGCGCCGCCTGCCCAAGATCGCACAGGATCCCGATCTCGCCGCCGAGCTCGATGACATGCAGGCCGAGGTGCAGCGCTGCAAGGCGATCGTCACCGATATCCTCCATTCCGCCGGGGAGCCGCGGGGCGAGGCGATGGAAAGCGTCCCGGCGGGCGCCTTCCTCGCTGACATCGTCGATGAATGGCGCCCCACGCTGGCAAGCGCGCCGCTGGTGGTGGATCTGGAAGCCCTCGGCGATGCCGTGGTGGTTGCCGGCCCCGCGCTTCGCCAGGCGATCTGGAACCTCCTCGACAATGCTGCCGAGGCGTCCCCTGCCGGGCTGACGTTACGCGCCACGCGCGACGGCGAGGAACTGGTTATCGCCGTGATCGACGACGGGCGCGGCTTTACCGAGGCGCAGCTGGCCAGCCTTGGCAAACTCTACCAGTCCGGCAAGGGGGCGGGCCACGGCGTCGGCCTGTTCCTGGCCAACAACGTTGCCCGCCGGCTCGGCGGCCGACTTGAGGCCGTCAACCGCGAAGGCGGCGGTGCGGAGGTCAGGCTGGTCCTGCCGCTCGCCCCCAAGCGGCGCTGATCGCGACAATCCGCGCCGCGCGTTTTGAAAGCGACTGCCGCACTGGTACACCATCGCCATGACCGATCAGCGCCGCCTCCTCATCGTCGAGGATGACTCGACCTTTGCGCGGACCCTGCAACGCTCCTTTGAACGGCGCGACTATGCGGTCTGGATGGCGCAGGGCCCTGCCGAGATGGAGGCTGCGCTGGAAGAAGCGCATCCCGGCTATGCGGTGGTCGATCTGAAGCTGGGCAGCGCTTCCGGCCTTGCCTGCGTGGAACGGCTCCACGCCTTTGACCCCGCCATGCTCATCGTCGTCCTCACCGGCTTTGCCAGCATCGCGACAGCGGTGGAGGCGATCAAGCTTGGCGCGTGCCATTATCTCGCAAAGCCCGCCAACACCGACGATATCGAAGCGGCGTTCGGCAAGGCCGCTCTGGGGGACGCTGCCGTGCCGATCGAAGGCCGCAGCACATCGATCAAGACGCTGGAATGGGAGCGGATCAACGAAACGCTGGCGGAAACCGGCTTCAACATTTCCGAGACCGCGCGCCGGCTCGGCATGCATCGCCGCACCCTCGCCCGCAAACTGGAAAAAAAGCCGCTGCGCTGAGCGCCGCGGCGTTAACATTTGGGTAAGCATTGTGACAGAAGGTCGACCCATGTCGCCCGCGCTTGAAGAAGAGCGCTTGCGCGCGCTGCGCACGCTTGAAGTGCTCGATACCGCGCCCGAAGCTGAGTTCGACGCGATCGTGGAGGGCGCGCGCCACCTGTTCGGCTGCTCGATGGCATTCGTCTCGCTGCTCGACGTGAACCGGCAGTGGTTCAAGGCGCGCTACGGCCTCGACGAAGCGGAAACGCCGCGGGATGCGTCGATCTGCCAGCATACGGTGGCCGCCAACGAAACCTTGGTCATCCCCGACACGCGCGCGGATCCGCGCTTCGCGACCAATCCCTTCGTCACCGGTCGGCCGCATATCCGCTTCTACGCCGGCGTCCCGCTGCGGATCAGCGCGGAGGACGGTCGCCCTCCACTCCCGATCGGCACCTTGTGCGTCGCTGATGATCGCCCGCAGACGCCACCTGCGGACAAGATCGCGTTGTTCGAAGGCATGGCGCGGGTGGTAGAATCGATCCTGTCGACCCGCCGGATCAGCATTGACCGGCTGCGCCTCGCAGTCGAGCGACAGGAGGCGCTGGTCGAGATAGAGCGTGCCCAGCGGCTGCTCCAGCAGGCCGAACGTATGGCGCGCATCGGCTCGTGGCGGCTCGATCTGCAGACTGGGCGGTCGCACTGGTCGGCGCAAACCTACGCCATCCATCATTTGCCACCCGACACCGACACTGCGGCGATCGAGCCCATGTCCTTCTACGCGCCGGGCGATCGCGCGCTGCTGCAACAGGCGCTCGTCGCCTGCAAGGCAGAAGGCCACCCCTGGGACCTGGAGCTCGACTTCATCAACGCCGATGGCGTGCAGCGCCGCGTTCGCACGATGGGCGAGCCGGAACTGCGTGACGGCAAGGTCGTGGCAATGATCGGCGTCATCCAGGACATCACCGAACGCTACAAGGTCGAACGTCGGCTGCGGGCCTACGCGCTGACCGACGATCTCACCGGTCTTGCCAGCCGCCGCGCCTTCAACGAGCAGATTGACGAGGCGATCGTCAGCGCGCGGGAACACGCCTCCCCCCTCGCGGTGGCCATAATCGACCTCGATCGGTTCAAGGAGGTGAACGATCGCCTCGGGCATCCGGCGGGCGATGAAGTTCTGCGCGTCGTCGCTGCCCGGCTGCGCGCCGCGGATTATCTTGGCGATTATCTTGCTGCCCGCCTCGGCGGTGACGAGTTCGTCGTCCTCCTGCGCGGCACCCATGCGCGCGAGCGGCTGGCGGAGGGGATCGGTATCCTGCTGTCCGAGTTGCGCCACACGGTCAGCGCCGACGATCGGGAGATCACCGTGTCGGCCACGATCGGCGCCTGCGTGCTCGATGATGCGCACGCCGACCGCTCGACGCTGCTGAAGGGAGCGGACGAGGCATTGTACCGCGCCAAGCGGGGCCGCCGCGGCACCGGCGCGATCGCCGGTCAGCCGGAGTTGCTGGCGCCGTCCGACAGCAGCGTCGCGGAACCCGCCCGCTAGCGCCGCGCGGCCGCCCGCGTCACGACAGCGGCCGCCACTTGCCCTTCCGGCGGCTGGTCAGATGGATCATGCCGCACCGGTCGCAGCGATACGGCCATAGCGGCAGATCATGCCCCTGCGCGAAATCGATCGCCTCCCGCGTATCGGCGAACCTGCGCTTGCGCCGGCAGATACTCAGCCTCGTCCGCACCCCGGCCCCACCATCCTGCGTTCGGCACGCCCCTTAGGCCGCTGTCCGCCCCGACGCTACGCAGCCACGCTGGCAGCGTAGCTCTTTTCCTCGATCAGGTCGGATTCCAGCGCCCGGTTGATCTGGCGCTTGATCGCCGCCCGCTCGTCGTTGCGCTGGTACACCGCGCGCGCCAGACGGACGAACTCGGCGCCGAAATCGCGCGCCGCTTCCTGCTCGCGGATCGCGTCCTCGATTTCCCAAAGCGTCTCGTTGACCCGCTTCAGCGCCTCGACCAGCGCGGCGACACCGCTACGGTTCAGCACTTGGGCGCCGATCGCCCGCAGCAGGCGATATTCACGCAGCACATTCTCCCGCGCCTCGGCACGAGCGATCCGGTCGCGCTTGATCTCGAGGATCGTGATCTTGTCGAGCAATTCACCCCAGGAGACGGGAACCGACGGTGCCGCAATCGTTGCCATGGTCCGACCTTTCGTTGTTGATGAGGGGGGCGTTGCGCGCCACCAGCGCGGCGTGGACGCGGGCGATCACCCCGGCCCAGTCGCCGGGCGATTGCTGCACGAACAAGCGCATGCTGGGGTACCAGGGGGTGGCGGTCGCCGCCGGGTTCCAGCGCCAGTCCGGCTCCGCCTTCAGCAACAGCCAGGTCGGCCGCCCCAGCGCACCGGCAAGATGCGCGATCATTGTATCCACCGTGATGACGAGGTCGCACGCCGCCACCAGCGCGGCGGTCTCCTCCATGGTGAAGGCGCAGCCCTCGGGATTGAGCACTGGCAGCGGCGATGCCTCGGGCACCAGCGTTACGCACCGGTTGGCCTCCGCGATGCCGCGCAGCAGCAGCGGATCGAACGAGCGGCCCGGGTCCCAATCCCCACCCTGGTGGCACAGCCCGATCACGCCGGTCGGCAGGACATCGGGCATCACGCTGAGGTAGGGGGTGGCGACCACGTCCGGCCGGCACCGTAGGGCGAAGGGAAGCTCGGTAATCTCGATGTCGCACTCCGCCGGGGGAAGCGGATCGGCATGGTCGAACGACGCCAGCGTCACCGCGGGATCGACACTGGCCAGCAGCGAATGGAGCCGCTCGGGCGCCTCCACCGTCACGCGCCGCGCTCGCGCCGTCAGCGCCGGCAGGAAGCGGGCGAATTGCAGCGTGTCTCCCAGCCCGTGATAGCATCGCACCAGCACGTCACGCCCGTCGAAGGGCCGCCCGTCCCACACCCAACGCCGATGATAGGGCAGCCGCGGGTCATCGCGGGTGGCCGGATCACGCGCGGCAAGATCACGCGCGGACAGCGCCCAGGCGCGCGCATAGTCGCCCTCACGCATCGCCGAAATCCATTGCTGGGCGTCGTTGTCCATCAACAAAGCCGAATGTCGCGGACCGTCCACCGGTTCCATCGCGCGTCAACGCGCCGGCCACCGGGAACACCTTCAAACTCCGTTCGTTAAGCGAAACGAGGGGCCTGCGCACAGGTGCAGATGCCCGTCACTCGTCATGGCGCCGCATGTCGCGGGCCGACATCCAGGGGGCGCGATGCCGGTAGCCAATCGTTCGGACGATCAAAGACCGTATGACGCACTCAGGAGCAGCATCGCGGCGCTCGCGCCGTGGTTCCACAATATCGATCTGAACGGCGTCGCAACCGCGCCCGATCATTTTCTCGGCAATTATCCGGCGGACAAATTCGCGCGGTTCGCCGCGATCGTTCCGGCCGATCTCACCGGCAAGAGCGTGCTCGACATCGGCTGCAACGCCGGCTTCTACTCGGTGGAGATGAAACGCCGCGGCGCGGAGCGGGTGGTCGGCATCGACAGCGACGATCGCTATCTCGCGCAGGCGCGTCTCGCGACCGATGCGCTCGGCTTCACCGGCGTCGAGTTCCGCAACCTGTCGGTCTATGACGTGGCCGCGCTGGGCGAGACGTTCGACCTCGTGATCTTCATGGGCGTCCTCTACCATCTGCGCCATCCGCTGCTGGCGCTGGACCTCATCCGCGAGCATGTCGCGCGCGACGCCATGCTGTTCCAGACGCTGCAGCAGGGCTCGCCGGAGATCGCCGATGTGCCGGAGGATCACCCCTTCTTCGAACCGGGCACCTATCGCCAGCCCGCCTACTTCGACGCGCCCGGCTATCCCAAGATGCATTTCATCGAACGGCAGTTCGCCGGCGACTGGACGAACTGGTGGGCGCCCAACGCTGCCGGCAGCCAGGCCATGCTGCGCGCAGCCGGCTTCTCCGTCGAGGCGCAGGCCGATGGCGATGTTTATTTCTGCCGGGTCGCGCCGGTGCCGTTTGGCCAGCATGGCCCGGCGGCGGTCTATCCAGCCAAGGGGGGTACAGGTTCGTGATCGAAGCGGCGATGATCTGGAATGAGCCGAACAACAAATCGCACTGGGATCCGGAGATCGATCCCGACTGGTCGTCCTACGCCGATCACGTGATCCGCGCCGGCAATGCGATCGCCGCGATCAATCCGGCGGTCACCCGCGTGCTGGGCGGCATGTCGCCGATCGACCCGCAATGGGTGAACCGGATGCGGACGCATGGCGCGCTTGATGCGGTGGACGTCGTCGCCGTGCACGGCTTCCCGCTCGACTGGAACCTGTGGTCGATCCACGACTGGCCCAAGAAGATCGCCGAGATCGAGGAGGTCGTGACCGACAAGCCGATCTGGGTGACCGAGGTCGGCGTGGGCTCGTTCGGGGCAGAGGAAGTGCAGGTCTTTGGCGTCGAAAAGACCGCCGAGTTGCTGATCGGCCGCGTGCCCAACGTCTATTGGTATTCGCTGTTCGATCTGCCCCAGGCATGGGGCGCGACCACCCGCCACCGCGAGGCGGAAGGCTCCAGCTATTACCGCCATTTCTACATGGGCCTGATCCGCGAGGACGGGACGCCAAAGCCGGCGCTCGACGTCTATGCCCGGCACGCGGCCGACATGGGCCTGATGCAATGGTTCCACTTCGAGGATCCGCGGCTCGACGAGGCGGTCGACTGGCTGAAGCGGCTGGGCACGCGCAAGTTGCGTACCGGGCTCAGCTGGGCCGATCGCTTCCGCCCCAATGCGCTCGACTGGTTCGACCGCCAGATGGAGGCGCTGGCCGACTTCGAGGTCACCGTGACCTTCTGCTTCACGCCCGAGCATCTCGGCGTCCAGCCGCATCACACCAGCCCGGCGCGCGATCCGCAGATGTTCGCTGATTTCTGTGCCGAGATGATCGATCGCTACGCGCCCGCGCAGTCCGGCGCCGGTCAGGCCTCGCCGCTCAAGCTCGTCGCCTCGGCCTGAGGGGCGCGCATATGAAGCCCCGTATCGGGTTCCTCGGCACCGGCTGGATCGGCCGGCACCGCATGGCTGCCATGGTGGCGACGGGGGCGGTCGATGCCGTCGCGGTCTGCGACCCCTCGCCTGAATGTATCGCGGAGGCGGCCACCATCGCCCCCACGATCCGCATCGTCGACACGCTCGACGACATGCTCGCGCTCGACATCGATGGCGTGGTCATCGCGACTCCCAGCGCGCTTCATGCCGAACAGTCTATCCAGGCGCTTCAGGCGGGAAAGGCCGTCTTCTGCCAGAAACCGCTCGGCCGAACCGCAGCGGAGGTGGATGCAGTGATTGCTGCCGCCCGCGCCGCCGACCGGCTGCTCGGCGTCGACCTGTCGTATCGCCACACCGCGGGGATGGAGGCGATCGCCGGCCTGATCCGGGAGGGCACGCTGGGCGATATATTCGCGGTCGATCTCACGTTCCACAATGCCTACGGCCCGGACAAGCCGTGGTTTTATGATCCGGTCCAGTCGGGCGGCGGCTGTGTCGTCGACCTGGGCGTCCACCTCGTCGATCTCGCGCTTTGGACGCTCGGCTTCCCCAAGGCGAGCGACGCCCATGCCGCGCTTTATGCCGGGGGACAGCCGCTCCACCCCGGCTCGGTGGAGGATTATGCCAGCGCCAGCTTCACCGCGGGCGGCACTACCGTCCGCCTCACCTGTTCCTGGCGCCTCCACGCCGGGCAGGACGCGGTGATCGCCGCCGATTTCTACGGCACGCAGGGCGGGGCCGGCTTCCGCAATGTCGGCGGCAGCTTCTATGATTTCACCGCCGATCATTTCACCGGCACCGCCACTCACCGCCTGACCGACGGGCCGGATGATTGGGGCGGCCGTGCCGCCGCCGCCTGGGCGCAGCAGCTTGCGCACAGCCACCGTTACGATCCCGCCGCGGATCATTTCGCCCGCTCGGCGGAGGTGCTCGACCTCATCTACGGGCGTTAGACGGCATGGCGGCGCGCCCGGCAGGTCCACGCAAGGTCGGTGTCCTGACCTTCCACCGCTCGATCAACTACGGCTCCTACTGGCAGGCGCGCTGCCTGGTGGAGGGGCTGCGCGCGCGCGGGCTGAATGCCGAACTGCTGGATCACCGCTCGCGCTGCGTGGAATGGCGTGAGGCGCGCAACGCCTTTCAGCCGACCCTGCCGACGCGCACCGACCCACGACATTTCGCGGCGCTTGGCCGCAAGACCCGCGCCTTGATCGCCGCGGTCGACGCCTTGCCCCTGTCGCCGCCCTTCCCGCTGCGGAACCCCGCGCAAGCCCCGCATTATGACGCCGTGGTGGTCGGCAGTGACGAAGTCTGGAACTTCCGCCACCCCTGGTATTCGGGTGAGCCGATCTTCTTCGGTGATCGCCTCCCCACCGATCGGCTCGTCTCCTACGCCGCCAGCGTCGGCAATCACGACGTGGCCGACGGCATCGACGGCCCGTGGCTCGATCGACTTCGCCGTTTCGATGCGCTGTCGGTGCGCGACGAGAACAGCCGCGCCCTGCTCGCGCCGCTCGCCGCCGATCAGGCGGAGGCTGCGGGCGGGCCGCCCCTCGTGCTCGATCCCTGCCTCCAGTTTCCCGGCGTCATTCCCGACGCTGCAGCCTCGGGTCCGGGCCGCTACGCCCTCATCTACGGCCACAGCTTCCCCGACTGGTACACCGCGCAGCTGCGGCGCTGGGCCGATCGCAGCGGCACCCGCCTCGTCGCGGTGGGCTACCCCAGCCCGATCGCGGACGAGGCCAGGATCGATGCCGACCCGGCCGAGTTTTCTGCCTTGTTCGCCGGTGCCGCCGCAGTCGCGACCAATTTCTTCCACGGCTGCGTCTTTGCGATCCGACACCACCGCCCGTTCGTCTGCGCCGCCTCACCCTATCGCCGCAACAAGGTGCAGGATCTCACCAACATGCTTGGCCTCGAACGGCACCTCGTCACGGCGGCGGTGAGCGACGATGATTTCGCCGACCGCCTCGGCGCCCTCCCCGCCGGCCTGCCCGATCGCCTCGCGACGGAGCGGGCCAGCTCGGCGCGCTTCCTTGATCATGCCCTCGCCTGAGGCGCTCACCCCCGCCGACATCGTCGAATCCGGCCTGTGCATCGGCTGCGGTGGCTGCGCGACCCGCGGCATGACATGGGACCGCTACGGCCAGCGCAAGCCAAGCACCGCCACGCTGACGGATCACGAGGCCGGCCACGCCCCGCCGCCCGCCGCCTTTGCGGCCACCTGCCCCTTCTCGCCCGCCGCCCGCGACGAGGATCAACTCGCCCTCGCCCGCTTCCCCGCCGCGCCGCATCACGATCCCCGCCTCGGCCGCTACGAGGCCAATTATGTGGGCCACGCCGATCAGCCGCCCTTTCGGGAGCGCGGCAGCTCCGGCGGCATGGTCAGCTGGGTCGCCGCCGACCTGCTTGCTTCCGGGGCAATCGACGGCGTCGCGCACGTCATCCCGTCAACGGGCGATCGCCTGTTCCATTACCGCATATCGCGCACCGCCGATCAGATCCTGGAGGGCGCGCGCTCGCGCTACTATCCGGTCGATCTGGCGGAGGTGCTGGCCGAGATCCGCGCCACCCCCGGCCGCTACGCGATCGTCGGCGTGCCTTGCTTCATCAAGGCGGTCAGCCTGCTGCGGGAGCAGGATCCCGTCCTGAACGACCGCATCACCCATCTTCTCGGCCTGTTCTGTGGTCATATGAAAAGCGCCGCCTTTGTCGACAGTTTCGCTTGGCAGCTGGGGGTTGAGCGCGACACGGTGCGCGCGGTCGAATATCGCCGCAAGGATCCAGATCGCCCCGCCAATTGGTACACCGCGCACCTGACGCTCGACGATGGCACCGCCCGCTGGCAGGACTGGTTCCACCTCGCCGATGGCGATTGGGGCGCCGGCTTCTTCCAGAATTCGGCCTGCGATGCGTGCGACGACGTCGTCGCCGAATGCGCCGATGTCTCCTTCGGGGACGCCTGGGTGGAGCCCTATTCCTCCGACGGCCGCGGTACCAATGTGGTGATCGTCCGTTCGCCTGAGATTGCGGCACGCATCACCGCCGCCATCACCGACGGCCGTCTCGCGCTGACGGGCGTCGATGCCGATTTCATTGCCGGCACGCAGGCTGCCGGCTTTCGCCAGCGTCGTGAGGGGCTGGCGTATCGCCTCACCTGGCAGAAACGCCGCGTCACGCCGGTGAAGCGCGTCGCGCCCCGCGCTACGGGCCACCCGCCCCGCCGCCGCGCCATCTACCGCACCCGCGCCGCGATCGCGCGCTGGAGCCACCGCATGGCATGGCTCGCCCGGCGCCTGAACCAGCCGTGGATCTACACCCGCTGGGCCGCCGCCAGCCTCTACGTCTACCAGGCACTCGCCTACAAACGCGGCCGCCTCGGGCGCCTTCTCGCCCGCCTAGACGGCGCAGAGGGCTGAGCCCAGCCGCCGCCAAGGCGAGCCCTTTTCGCATCAAACGCTGGGCCGCGCCGCGGCGCAGACACCGGCGGGGTCCGCACCCTCATGCAGCCGCGGTCAGCCGTGGAACGTGCCGCCATCACCCGCTTGCACGCCATGTGGCAGTTTTATCACAAAAAATCTTAAAGTCCCGTTTTTGGACAACAGTCTATTGCGATCAGCCGCCAAAACGGCTTCTCGGGCTCTCCCGCATTCAGGGAATTGAAAAAAAGAGGGTTTTTAGTCGATGCGTACTTTCCACTGGTTGTCAGCGACTGCGCTGGCGACCGCCGCCGTCATGTTGCCGGGCGTTGCGCTGGCGCAGAGCGAGCCCCAGTCCGGCGATGCGTCGACTGTTGGTGCCGCTACCGGTGAGCAGGAAGCTGATCAGTCCGGCGAAGCGATTGTCGTTACCGGTTCGCGTATCCGTCGTCCCAACGACGATTCGCCGACGCCGATCACGACGTTTGATTCGCAGCAGATTTTCTCGACCGGCCGCGTCGCGGTTGGCGACGCGTTGAACCAGCTTCCGCAGTTCCGTTCGTCGCTCGGCTCGCAGAACTCCACCTCGGGCCTCGGCGTTCGCGGCGTGAACTTCCTCGACCTGCGCTCGCTGGGTCGCGCTCGTACGCTGGTGCTCGTCAATGGCCGCCGCCATGTGTCGGCCGACATCATCAACAACGGCAACGCCGTCGACATCAACGCGATGCCGACCGACCTGATCGAGAACATCGAAGTCGTCACCGGCGGTGCGTCGTCGGCCGTCTACGGTTCGGACGCGATCGCGGGTGTGGTCAACTTCAAGCTGAAGCGTGACTATGACGGTATCGCGCTTCGCGGTCAGACCGGCATCAGCGACTATGGCGATGCGGGTAACCAGTATCTCTCGCTCGTCGCCGGCAAGAACTTCGCCGACGGCCGCGGCAACATCGCGTTCAACGCCGAATTCGCCCATCAGAGCGACTATTACGCATCGGGCCGTCCGAACCTGCGTCAGAACGACGCCTTCATCGTTGTCGACACCGACACCGGCGCTGCGTTCGACGATCGTCCGGATCGCGTTTTCTACCGTGACCTGCGCGGTGCCACGATTTCGCTGGGTGGTCAGCTCGGCTTCCGTCAGGGCACCAACCCGGGTTGCGGCGTCGACGCCGTCGGCTCCGCCTTCACCTGCGGCTACCTGTTCGACCGCAATGGCAACCTGACGCCGCAGACCGGTGAGCGGGTCGGCCTGGGCCCGAACGGCAACTACATCGGTGGCAATGGCACGACGAGCCGCGAAGGCCGCCTGACCGCGCTTTCCCCCGACGTGAAGCGTTACGTCTTCAACGCGCTCGGCCATTTCGAAGTGTCTGAGGGCTTCGTCCCCTTCTTCGAAGCCAAGTACGTCCGCACCGAAGCACGCGGCTCGCAGAGCGGTCCGTTCTTCTCGCAGGGCCAGACGCTCTCCGACGGCGTGGCGATCGCAGGGTTCACCGACCGGTCCTACTCGAACGCGGGATCCGGCTCCGTCAACCGTGAAGGCATCCGCCTCGACAACCCGTATCTGAACGCGGCTGCCCGCGCGACGATCGCTGGTCAGCTTCGCAACTCGATCGTTTCGGGTGTGAACCCGAACACGGGCGCCGCATTCAGCGGTGCGTCCGCCGCCGCCAACCAGGCAGCAGCGCTGGCCCAGGTCGATGCCGGCACCTATCGTTTCAGCCTGCGTCGCAACTGGCTCGACCTCGGCATCCGCGACGAGCAGATCGAGCGTGATACCTTCCGCATCGTCGGTGGTGTCCGCGGCGATTTCAACGACGACTGGACCTACGAAGTTTCGGTGAACTACGGTGAGCACCGCGAAAACAATCTGATCGTCGGCAACGTGAACACCCAGCGCTACCTGCTGGCGCTGGACACGACGCGCAACGCCGCTGGTCAGATCGTCTGCCGTGCGCAGGTCGACGGCGCCTATGCCGGCAGCGACCTGGGTGGCAATCCGGCACAGCTCGCGGCCGATATCGCCGCCTGCGTCCCGCTCAATCCGTTCGGCGAGGGCTCGGTCAGCCAGGCCGCGCGCAACTACATCCTGTCGCCGACCGAAGCATCGGGCAAGGCAACGCAGCTGGTCGTCAACGGCTTCGTCGCGGGTGATTCCAGCCAGCTGTTCGAACTGCCCGGTGGCCCCGTCGGCTTCTCGGTTGGTGGCGAATATCGTCGCGAAACGCTGACCTACGACCTCGATCCGCTGACCCAGGCGGGCTACAACTTCTACAACGCGATCCCGAGCTTCCGCTCGCCTGCGTTCGAAGTGAAGGAAGCGTTCGGCGAATTGTCGATCCCGCTTCTGAAGGACGTGTTCCTGTTCAAGGAACTGACCATCTCGGGTGCGGCCCGCGTCGCGGACTACACCGGTTCGGTCGGCACGGTCGTGGCGTGGAACGGCAATGCCACCTGGCGCCCGGTCGACGACCTGCTGCTGCGTGGTGGTTACTCGCGCTCGGTGCGTTCGCCGTATCTGGGTGAGCAGTATTCGCCGCTCGGCCAGAACTACACCGCTGCTCCGAACGATCCGTGCTCGGCACGCAACATCAACACTGGTTCCGCAACGCGCCCCGCGAACTGCGAGGCGGCCGGTCGTCCGGCAGGTTATGACTTCGTCTACACTTCGTCGCTGGAAATCCAGAGCGGTGGCAACCGTCAGCTTGAGGCGGAAACGTCCAACTCGCTGACGCTGGGCGGTGTCTTCTCGCCGCGCTTCGTGCCGGGTCTGTCGCTGTCGGTCGATTACTACGACATCACGGTCAACAACGTGATCACGTCGCCGACGGTCCAGCAGGCCTTGAACGCGTGCTACGACGCACCGAACCTGAACAACCAGTTCTGTGATCTGTTCACCCGCGCTGGCGCCAATGGTGGTCCGAACGGCGAAGAAGCGTTCCGGGTCATCGAGGGATCGTTCCAGGATCTTCCGCAGAACTATGCCCGCTTCAAGACGCGCGGCATCGACACGCAGCTCGCGTATAACCGCGACTTCGGCTTCATGCGGGCGAACTTCAAGGCGGTCTGGACTCACCTGATCCAGCTCGACCAGTTCACCGATCCGTCGCGTCCGGAATTCAAGAACGTCCTGACGAGCGAGCTCAGCTATCCGAAGGATCAGGTGATCGCGTTCACCGACCTGCGCTTCGGCAAGTTCACGCTCGGCCACACGATCCGCTGGATCGACGGCATGTATCTGAACACGTTCGAAGACTATAACAGCGTGAACGGTCAGCCGCCGCAGAACCCGGACTATGCGACGATCCGCAAGTATCCGTCGGTTGTGTACAACGACATCCGCTTCGGCGTCGACGTGGAAGACAATTTCACGCTCGACTTCGGCGTCAACAACGTTGGCGACGTCAAGCCGCCGTACGGTCTGACCGGCATCACCACCGGCTCGGGTATCTACGACAACCGCGGCCGCTTCTTCTACGCGGGCTTCCGCGCACGCTTCTGATCCATCGATCAGATTGCACTTTTGGAGGGGTCGGCCATGCCGGCCCCTCTTTTTTTGTGCCACGAGCCGGTTCGTCGTTCAGCCTTGGCGGGTGTTGAGGCTCAGCACAGCGGCTGACGAATGACAGGAGCCCTACCCGCACGGGCAAAAGATACCTTTCCGTCCGCCGCTGGCATCCCCCGCCCCCGCTTCCTACATCTCCGGTCTATCCTCCCGACCGGAACGGAAGTAGAACTAAACGCATGCTGACTCACATCTCCGTCCGCGGCGCGCGCGAGCACAATCTCAAGGACGTAAGCGTCGATATCCCCCGGGATACGCTGACGGTGATCACTGGCCTCTCCGGCTCGGGCAAGTCGAGCCTCGCGTTCGACACCATCTATGCCGAGGGTCAGCGCCGCTACGTCGAGTCCCTGTCCGCCTACGCCCGCCAGTTCCTCGAACTGATGCAGAAGCCGGACGTCGATCATATCGAGGGGCTCTCGCCTGCGATCTCGATCGAGCAGAAGACGACCAGCCGCAATCCGCGCTCCACCGTCGCGACGGTGACGGAGATCTACGATTACATGCGCCTCCTCTGGGCGCGTGTCGGCATCCCCTATTCGCCCGTCACCGGGGAGCCGATCGCGGCGCAGACGGTCAGCCAGATGGTCGACCGCGTCATGGCGCTGCCCGAAGGCACGCGGCTCTACCTCCTCGCGCCGGTCGTGCGCGGCCGCAAGGGTGAGTATCGCAAGGAAATGGCCGAGTGGCAGAAGGCCGGCTTCACCCGCGTGCGGATCGACGGCGAGATCCACGAGATCGAGGACGCGCCCGCGCTCGACAAGAAGTACAAGCATGACATCGAGGTCGTGGTCGATCGCCTCGCAGTGAACGCGGACATCGCCACCCGCCTCGCCGACAGTTTCGAGACCGCGCTGAAGCTCGCCGACGGCCTTGCCTATGTCGATCTCGCCGACGGCGTCGTGCCGGGGCGCGAGGATGAGGCCGCGTCCGGCGGCGCGATGAAGAACGCCGGCATCCCCGCCAACCGCATCGTCTTCTCCGAGAAGTTCGCTTGCCCGGTCAGCGGCTTCACCATCGCCGAGATCGAGCCGCGCCTCTTCTCCTTCAACGCCCCCCAGGGCGCCTGCCCGGCCTGTGACGGCCTCGGCGAAAAGCTGATCTTCGACGAGGATCTCGTCGTCCCCAACCACGCGCTCACCATCAAGAAGGGCGCCGTCGTCCCCTGGGCGAAGTCCAACCCGCCCTCACCCTATTACATGCAAGTGCTCGGCTCCCTCGCCCGCGCCTATGATTTCAGCCTCGACACCCCCTGGGCTGACCTTCCGGAGGAGGTGCGGAACATCATCCTCCACGGCACCAAGGGCAAGGCGGTCACCCTCACCTTCATCGACGGCAAGAAGAGCTACGACGTCAGCAAGCCGTTCGAGGGGGTCATCGGCAACCTTAACCGCCGCATGCTCCAGACCGAGAGCGCGTGGATGAAGGAGGAGCTCGGCAAGTACCAGTCGTCCCAGCCGTGCGAGGTCTGCCACGGCGCCCGCCTGAAGCCCGAGGCGCTGGCGGTAAAGGTCGCGATGCAGGACATCAGTCACGCGACCCACCTCTCGGTGGTCGACGCGCTCGCCTTCTTCACCGACCTCCCCAATCACCTCAACGACCAGCAGCGCGCCATCGCGGAGCGCATCCTCAAGGAAATCGTCGAGCGGCTGGGCTTCCTCAACAACGTCGGCCTCGACTATCTCAACCTCGATCGCACCTCCGGCACCCTGTCGGGCGGCGAGAGCCAGCGCATCCGCCTCGCCAGCCAGATCGGCAGCGGCCTCTCCGGCGTCCTCTACGTCCTCGACGAGCCCTCGATCGGCCTGCATCAGCGCGACAACGACATGCTGCTCGCCACGCTCCGCCGCCTGCGCGATCTCGGCAACACCGTGCTCGTCGTCGAGCATGACGAGGATGCGATCCGCACCGCCGATTATGTGATCGACATGGGCCCCGGCGCCGGCGTCCACGGCGGCCAGATCGTCGCCCAGGGCACGCTCAAGCAGCTCCTCAAGTCCAAGGGCAGCGTCACCGCCGATTACCTCAACGGCACCCGCGAGGTCCCCGTCCCGGCCAAGCGCCGCAAGGGCTCGGGCAAGAAGCTGACGGTGCACAACGCCACCGCTAACAACCTGACCGGCGTCACCGCCTCGATCCCGCTGGGCACCTTCACCTGCATCACCGGCGTCTCCGGCTCGGGCAAGTCCAGCTTCACCATCGACACGCTCTACGCCGCCGCCGCGCGCCAGCTGAACGGCGCCCGCATCCTCGCCGGCAAGCACGACAAGGTCACCGGGCTGCAGCATCTCGACAAGGTGATCGACATCGATCAGTCACCGATCGGCCGCACCCCGCGCTCGAACCCGGCCACCTACACCGGCGCCTTCACCCAGATCCGCGACTGGTTCGCCGGCCTGCCGGAGGCGCAGGCGCGCGGCTACAAGCCCGGCCGCTTCTCGTTCAACGTCAAGGGCGGCCGGTGCGAGGCGTGCCAGGGCGATGGCGTGCTCAAGATCGAGATGCACTTCCTCCCCGACGTCTACGTCACCTGCGACGTGTGCCACGGCGCGCGCTACAATCGCGAGACGCTGGAGGTGAAGTTCAAGGGCCATTCGATCGCCGACGTGCTCGACATGACGGTCGAGGACGCGGCGGAGTTCTTCAAGGCCGTGCCCCCGATCCGCGACAAGATGGCGATGCTGGTCGAGGTGGGCCTCGGCTACATCAAGGTCGGCCAGCAGGCGACGACGCTGTCCGGCGGCGAGGCGCAGCGCGTGAAGCTCGCCAAGGAACTCTCCCGCCGCGCCACCGGCAACACGCTCTACATCCTCGACGAGCCGACCACGGGCCTCCATTTCGAGGACGTGCGCAAGCTCCTCGAAGTGCTCCACGCCCTCGTCGAACAGGGCAACACCGTGGTGGTGATCGAGCATAACCTGGACGTCATCAAGACCGCCGACTGGGTGCTGGACCTCGGCCCCGAAGGCGGCGTCAAGGGCGGCGAGATCGTCGCCGAAGGCCCGCCGGAAATGGTGGCGGCGGAACCGCGCAGCTTCACGGGCAAGTATCTGGCGCCGTTGCTGGGGAAGCGTGAGGCTGAGGCGGCGGAGTAAGTCATGGCGACGATGTTAGACTGGGGCAACGTCGAAGCCGCCACGAACCGCGTCCGGACCAATTTGGCTCTGAAAGACAACCGAGAGGCGTTCAGCCTCTTAGTTGTAACGCAAATCCTGCGTCTCGATTTTGATGAAGCTCGCGGTGCAATCACTGACGGGCCGATGGATCGTGGAATTGACGCCGTCTACCTAGACGATCGGTTTGGCCAACGTGTCATCCACATTTTTCAGTTTAAACACCATGGATCCTACGCTGGAGCCCAGAAGAACTTTCCGTCTTCAGAAATAGACAAGATCCTCTCGTTTGTTCGAGACTGCCTCGGTCAGGCAGAGGATTTCCTTGAAACCTGCAATCCGATTTTGCGTCAGAAGGCGCTCGATATCTGGGACTTTATCCAGGTCGGCTCCGCACACGTCCGTGTCCACCTATGTTCAAACGGTGAAAGGTTGGTGCGGTCGGAGTTCGATAGGTTTCAGATTGCACTGAATAAGTTTAAGTTTTTCTCTGTTTTTGAGCACGATCTAGACGACCTATCTGACAGAATTGCTTCTAGAATACAGACTGATCGTGAGGTCAGCCTTCGGATGGTTGAAGAGCAACTATTTGAACGCACCGACGGGAATGTACGCGCTGTCATCGGCACCGTTCGTGCTGACGAATTCATTCAAGCTTTTACCGACCCTACAGACTCTTTGCAACTCGACCCGGCACTGTTCGAAGAGAACGTTAGAGTTTACCTAGGCGAGCAGAACGATATCAATCGCAGGATTTATGATACCGCAATCTCTGACGAGGCCGGGCTATTTTGGTACTATAATAATGGTATCACAATTGTGTGCGACTCGTTTGCATACCAGCCTGGATTTCGTAACCCACACATGACGCTTAAGTCGCCACAAGTGGTGAACGGCGGACAAACATCTCATGCGCTGTTCGAGGCATCGAAGGTAGATTTCGACGCACTTAGGCGCGTACGTCTTCTCGTTCGCATCATCGAAACAAAAGACAAGTCTCTTTACGCGAAGGTAGCAGAGGCTACAAACAGTCAGACACCTATTCGTAGTCGTGACCTTCGATCAAACGATCCTGTTCTAATACGGCTGGAATCTTCTCTAGAAGCACTCGGTTGGCGATTCGATCGCAAGAGAGATCAGCACGCGGAGCATCCAGAGGCAGAGCGGATCGACGCGCTAAAACTGGGCCAAATATGGCTTTCTTACGTGCGCGGAGAGCCCGATAAGGCAAAGACTTCATCTGACCGAATTTTTGGTGAGTATTTCACTCTGATTTTTGATCCCTCGGAGATGAGCGCGGATCGCGTTATTGCAGTGTGGAAGTTGTATTTAGCCCTTGAGGAACGGCGGCGCGATGCCCTGCAAAAGTCTCGTTCGACCAGAGGTCATGCTAACACGATTATAGAAGCGTATTGGCTTGTTGAAGGTATTTACCATTTGGCATACGCGGTTAAACGTATTGCAGAGAGAAAGGGAATAGACGTGTTCGACGTTGAAAGGTCGATATCGTTGATTGCTGAGGCGGAAAAGAAAATAACGAGATTTGTCGAAGAACGGCCAGGCATCTCTTTCTACAGGCTTTTTAGAACCTCTGCGACAAAGGAAGGCTTGTTTAACAGCCTATTTGAGTCAGAGCAGCTGCAACTCATTTAACATTTCACTTTCCATAACCCGCCGCCTTCCTCAGCGCCTCGTTCATCCGCGCCTGCCACCCCGGCCCGCCCTCGCGAAACTTCTCGATCACGTCGGGATCGAGCCGCAGCGTCACCTGACGCTTGGCCGTACCGCGTAGCGGCGGGCGGCCGCGCACGACCCCGTTCCGGTCGAGATAATCCCTCACCGGCCGCACGACTTTCCCGCCGAGGCGCCGTCCGGCCGCCTCGGCCAGTGCCACCACAGTTCCGGCGCGTCGTCCGGATCAATCCCGTCCGACATGCTCAACCTCCCACTGATCCATGCGCCGCGTCGAACTCACCCGAACATCATCGTCAGCGGAACCACCGCGATCGCCCTCCGTTGGCCCTGTCCCACGCCCCAGCCTTCGGAGATTAACATGGATTACAAGAAGTTAGGCTTCGGCCTCGGCCTGTTCTCGATTGCGCTCGGCGTGGCGGAGCTGGTCGCGGCGCGGCGGATCACGCGTTCGCTCGATGCTGAGGGGCATGAGACATTGGTCAAGGCATTCGGCGCACGCGAATTGCTCGCCGGCGCCAACCTGCTCGCCGCCCCCGCCGTCGCCACCAACGTCTGGAACCGCGCCGCCGGGGACGTCATGGATATCGCCGCCGCCGGCGCCGCCGTCCGCAACAGCCCGAAGAACCGCGCCGCCTGGGGCACGCTGGCCTTTGTCGTCGGCGCGCTGGTGCTCGATACCTGGGTCGCGCGCGGGCTGGACAAGCAGACGGGCAAGACCTTCCCCGTCGACGCCGGCGCCCTCGCCGCCTAGGCACTCCCCGCGGCCGGATCAGGCGGCGCGGCGCCCCGCCCCGACAGGGTGTCAGCGCTCCGCCTGATCCGGCCCGTTCGGCGCCGCGAACCGTCGGGTCAGCGCCGCGACATCCTCACCCGGCGCCACCACCAGCCACTCGCCCGGCCGGCGCGTATCCACCACCGTCACCGCATTCTTCGGGCACAGGCCCAGGCATTTCACCTCGACCACGCCAACCCGCGCCTTGCGCTTCTTGCCGAACCCCGGCTCGCGCCGCAGCGCCTTGGCCAGCCCGTCGCGCCCCTTCTCGCCAAAGCCGCCATCGACCTTGCGGGAGCATTTGGCGCATACCAGCACCGCATCGGTCCAGTTGGACTTCGCGCGTTTCACGCCGGCTTCCAGGTCCGCCGTTCCTCGGCGGTGCGCAGCACCTCATAGGCCGCCTGGATCGCCTGAAACCGCTTGGCCGCCTCCGCGTCACCCGGGCGCACATCGGGGTGGTTAGTCTTGGCCAGCCGCCGCCACGCCAGCCGCACGTCGTCGAACGTCGCGTCCGTCTCCAGCTCCAGCACCTCCAGCGCGCGCATCTCGTCGCGCGATCGGCTGCCGTCGCCCGATCCCGCCCAGCTCTGGTAGCGCGATTGCTCATAGCCCGACGCGTCCCGCCGCTCGGCCTGCTCGCGCGCCGCCGCTTCCTCGGCGTCCAGCCCTTCGAAGTAATTCCAGCCGCGGTTATATTCCGCCGCATGCGTCTGGCAGAAATACCAGCGCTCGGGGCTGTTGGGGGATTTGGGGGCGGGGCAATTGCCCGGCTCGTCGCAGCCATGCCGGTCGCACAGCCGCACGGCAGTCGCTTCACGGGATGCGCCATAACTGCGCCAGCGGGGAAAGCCCCAGTCGTTGGATCGGGAGGAACGCGCCATTGCCCCCGATCTAGCGATTGAAGGCGAAAGGTTAAAGGTGACACCAGAGGGCCTGTAAGCCGGGTTCTGTCCCCCCTTGCGGGATAGGCGACCATTCCTCTCGGCGCGCCGTTGCCGACGCGCTCCAGCAACCAACCCGGGCAGCAGGTGGGAACACACCCCGGGGATCAAGTCCCCATGCCGCCCCTATTCGGTCTTGCTCCCGGTGGGGTTTGCCATGCCGCCGCCGTTACCGGCCGCGCGGTGCGCTTTTACCGCACCCTTTCACCCTTGCCCGGCCGAAGCCTTCATCTGAAAGATTGGGCGGTCTGCTCTCTGTGGCACTTTCCCTGGGGTCACCCCCGGCGGGCGTTACCCGCCACCGTTGTTCCATGGAGCCCGGACTTTCCTCGGCGCGGGACCAGCCCACGACGCGGCCGCCCGGCCCTCTGGTGTGCGCGCGGCTGTAGCGTGGCGGCGCGGGATTGCAATCATGCCCGTGTGCGCCACTTCGGATCGCCCACCACATTCTCCTGCGGCATCGGGCTGATCCAGCGGTACATCATGCCGCCGATCGCCCCGCCGATCAGCGGCGCGACCCAGAACAGCCATAGCTGCGCCATCGCCCATCCGCCGACGATCAACGCCGGCCCGGTGCTGCGCGCCGGATTGACGGAGGTATTGGTCACCGGGATGCTGATGAGGTGGATCAGCGTCAGCGCCAGGCCGATCGCGATCGGCGCGAACTGCACCGGCGCCCGGCCATGCGTTGCGCCCATGATGACGAACAGGAACCCCGCCGTCAGCACCAGCTCGCTGATCCACGCCGCGGTCAGCGAATAGCCGCCCGGCGAATGTGCGCCATAGCCATTGGCGGCAAATCCCGACGTCGCCAGGTCGAACCCCGGCGCCCCGATCGCGATCAGGTACAGCACAAACGCGCCCAGGATTCCGCCGATCACCTGCGCGACGATATAGGGCAGGATGTCGATCACCGGGAACCGCCCGCCGACCGCCAGCCCCACGGTGACCGCCGGGTTCAGGTGGCATCCCGAAACATGGCCGATGGCATAGGCCATGGTCAGCACGGTCAGCCCGAACGCCAGCGACACGCCGGCAAAGCCGATCCCCAGTTCGGGAAAGGCGGCCGCCAGCACCGCCGACCCGCACCCCCCGAACGTCAACCAGAACGTGCCGATCAGTTCGGCTGCATATTTGCGAAAATTCTCCACGCTTTCTCTCCGACCAGCGCCGCTGGGGCGAAGGAAACAGCGAAAGTCTGCGCAGTGAAATTGGGGGATTGCCCCAGCCGCCGCGGCCGGGTGAACCGCGCCTAATCGTCCCCCTGCGGCTTGGGCAGCAGCAACGCCAGCAGGATCATGCGGCATTCCGCGTCGATCTCGCCGTCGATCAGTTCGGGCCGGAACCGCCGCTGGAACGCGACGATGGCCGCCATCTTGTCGCTCACGTCATAGCCGAACCGCTCCAGCGCCAGCAGGAACGCCGCCTCGCCCCACATCGGGTCCATCAGGTTCCGGGTCGGCCGCGGCAACGCCAGCCGAAGCCGCGCCAGCTTGCCCCAGGGAAACAGCTCGCCCGGGTCACGCTTGCGCGCCGGTGCAATGTCGGAATGCGCGACGATGTTGCCGCGGGTGATCTCGTACCGGTCCTTGATCGTATGGACCAGCCGGATCACCGCATCGACCTGCGCGTCCGGGAACGGGCGATAGCCGAATTCATGCCCCGGGTTGACGATCTCGATCCCGATGGAGGCGGAATTGACGTCGGTGATCCCGCGCCAATGCGACTTGCCGGCATGCCACGCACGCTTCTCCTCCGGCACCAGCCGCAGGATCGTGCCGTCCTCCTCCACCACATAATGGGCGGAAACCTTGGCCTCGGGATCGCGCAGCCGGGCGATGGCGGACGGGCCGTCCACCATGCCGGTATAATGGAGCACGATCATCGTGATCGGCAGCGTGCGCTCGTCGAAATTGGGCGATGGCGCCTCGATTGGCGTCATGGATACTCCTGCGGGCCGCTCGTCACCAACCCGCCTTACAACGCGCGCCCGCCGCCCGCCATGCCGTTCAGCGCGGCGGCAACAGCTCGTAGAGGCCGCGGAACTGCTTGCTCGGCGCGAAGCGGTCCGACTGGCCGATCACCGTCTCGCCTGCCCCCAGCATCAACAGCCCGCCCGGCTTCAGGCTGCGCGCAATCGTTTCCAGCACGCGCGGCCGCAACTCCGGCGCCAGGTAGAACAGCACGTTGCGGCAGAATACCGCATCCAGCCGCCCCGCCGGCGCGGGATCGAGCACCAGGTTGCTGCGCCGCCACGATATGCCGCGCACCAGGGCGGGCTGCGCGATCCAATCATCGCCCTCCTGGTCGAACCAGCGCACCATGCGGCCGATCGGCAACCCGCGCTGGATTTCGAAATGCGAAAAGCGCCCCGTGCGGGCCCGTGCGATGGCGGTTGCCGATACATCGCTGGCGATGATCTCGGGGGCCGGGCCGCCACGCTCGGCAAAGGCGATCGCCAGCGACAGCGGCTCCTGCCCCGTCGCGCATCCCGCGCACCAGATCCGCGGCGTGGCTTCAGTACTGGCGGCAATCGCCGCGGCCGCCGCGACGATGACGTCGCCGTCGCGAAAGAAGGACGTCTCCTGGTTCAGCAGCGCGTCGACGATGCGGTCCGCCAGCGCGGGGTTGCGCCCGTCGCTCACCTGCCCGACCAGCTCGTCGACGGAGGCGGCACCATTGGCGGTGGCCAGCGGACGCAGCGCGGTATCAATCCGCCACGCGCGATTGGCGGCGATCTGCTGCCCCGTCCGGTTTTCGAGCAGGGTCGCCAGCGCAGCCACCGTCGCGGGGCTTGCCTGCGGTGCGATCATCACTTGGCTCAACGGCATGGTACGGCCGCCATCTGCCCGGCCACGAGGCCGCCGATCGCCTCGGGCGTCAGCACCGCATCGGCCAGCCCCGCGGCGGCGACCGCACCCGGCATCCCCCATACGACGCTGCTGGCGCGATCCTGCACCACCACCGTGCCGCCCGCCTCGCGCACCGCGCGCGCCCCTTCCAGTCCGTCGCGCCCCATGCCGCTCAGCACGACCGCCAGCAGCCGCGCGCCGTAACGGGCAGCGGCGCTTTCGAACATCGGGTCGACCGACGGCAGGTTGCCGTTCGCCACCGGCACCTGCGACAGCCGCACATTGGTCCGCCCGCTGCGCAGCGGCGCAACGGTCAGATGCGCGTCGCCCGGTGCCAGCACGATCATGTCCGGCTCCAGCGTCATCCGCTCGGTCGCCACGACACACCGCCGCCCGACCGCGCTTTCCAGCTGCCGTGCGAAATGCGGCACGAACGCCTGCGGCAGATGCTGCGTCACCATCACCGGCGCGCGGAACGTCGCCGGCAGGTCACGCAGCACGTTGTTCAGCGCATGGATGCCGCCGGTTGAGGCACCGATCGCCACCGCGTCAAACGGTCGCGCCGCGAGCCGCGCGATGGGGGCGCCGCCGCCCATCGGCTCGCCAGGATCGGTCAGCCGCGCGATCTTCTCGGCCAGTGCCTTGGCGAAACTGCCGGCGGAAATGCTGCGCCCGGGCTTTACCAGCGTATCCGCCGCCCCGAGCGCCAGCGCCTGAACGGTCGCCGCCGCCCCGGCGTCCGCCGCCGAGGAGACGACCAACACGCGAGCGCCGCGCCCCGCCGCCAGCAGGTCCGGCAGTCCGCTCAGCCCGTCGATCCCCGGCATCTCGAGGTCGAGCAGGATCACGTCGACCGTCTCGGTGGCAAGAAACTCAAGCGCCGCCGGCACATCGGCCACCGCACCCGCCACCTCGCACGCGCCATCGTCGCTGGCGATCCGTGCCAGCACCGTGCGCGCGACCACCGAATCGTCGACGATCAATATCCGGCACCCGCCGGCACGCACCGGATGGAGAACCGCTCGGCTCGCCACGGTTCAGGCGAGACCGACGATCTGCAGCTTGCTTTGCAGCGTCTCGCGATCGAACGGCTTCATCACATATTCGTCCGCCCCCGCCTCGATCGCGGCGCGGATATGCGCCACGCCATTCTCGGTGGTGCAGAACACGACCTTGGGCCGCGGCGACACGTCGGTCTCGCGCAGCGCGCGCAGGAATTCCATCCCGCTCATCACCGGCATGTTCCAGTCGAGCAGGATCACGTCGGGGATGCTGGCGTTGCACGCGTCCAGCGCCTCGCGCCCGTCCGCTGCCTCGCTGACCGAGAAATCGAGCCCCTCCAGGATGTGGCGGGCGACCTTTCGGATCACTTTCGAATCGTCGACCACCAGACACGATTTCATCACGATACCCCTACAACCTGTTGATCGCCGTCATGCCGCGCGAAGCGTAAGGACCGCGTTAATCGCGCGCGTCCTCGGCCATCGCGCCGACCAGCGCGGCAAGGTCGATCACCAGCAGCGGCTCGCCGTCGCGCTCCGCCGATCCGGTCGCGACCCGCGACCATCGCGCGCCCAGCGCAAGCCCGGTCGGGATCGGCAGCACGTCAATCGGTGCGACATCCTCCAGCGCCTCGACCAGCATCGCGTGATGATGGCCGTCGACCACGGTGATGATCGCGCGCTGCGTCCCCTCACCACCCGCGGGCAGGTCCAGCAGCTGCCAGGTATCGACCACCGTGACCACGCGGCTGCGCAGCGCGGCGAGGCCGCGCACCGCCGGATGGCTGCGCGGCGCCGGCACCACGGCATCGATATCGACGACCGATTCGACCATCTCGGCCGGCACGGCGATCGCCTGCCCGCCCAGTCGCGCCAGCAGGTGCAGGGTGCCGCTCATCGCGCCGCTCCCGCCGACAGCGCCTGCGCCAGCGTTATTGTATCAAGCGTCGGCTGCCCCGTCGCCGCGTCACGGCTCAGCCGCACCACCCGGCCCGCCGTCGCCGGCTCGTCATCGGCCGCCAGCGTCACGACCGCCGTCTCGCCCGGCGCCAGGTCGCGCGCCACGCGATAGCCCGCCGCCTCGATCATCGGCCGCAGCATCGTGTCGGTCCAATGGCTGTCGACACCCTGGACGAGGCAGATCGGCCGCCCGCCGCCGCCGCCATCATTGGGCGGACTCCACCACGCGGCGTCGATGAACTCGACCGGCGCACCATCGATCATCGCCACCCCGCGCACGCGCGGATCGGCGGCGGGGAGCAACTCGTCGGGCACCGTCACGATGTCGAGCGCGCGCCGCACCAGATAGCCGGTCGCCTGGCCCGCCCCCGGCAGCATCAGCATCGTAAGCTCCGCCCCCGCCGGTACCCCCGCCTGCTCACCGATCGCCGGATCGACATGCACCGCGACCATCCCCTGCCGCCCGCGCGCCCACCAACGGCCGCCGGCCTGGCACAAGGATCCCGGCTCGACCGCCTCGATCCGCTCGACCGCATCGAGCGCCACCACGCGCCGCCGCCCGTCGAGCGCCTCGATCATCAGCGCGGCGATGCCTGGCGGCGCGGCCTCCTCGGCCGGCTCCTCGACCGCAATCACCCGCTCGAACCGCAGCCCCGCCTGCTCGGCAATCCCTGCGCAATCGAGCAGCAGCAGCGGCCGCCCGGTATCGAGCAGCATCTGCCCGGCATAGATGCCCGCCATCATCACGGCCGGCGCGACCGGCTTCACCACCAATTCCTGCGTATCGTCGACGCCATCGACCCCCAGCGCGTAGCTGCCATGCGCCAGGTTGACGATCATCAGCATCGTGCCGACGCCACCCGCCGCCTCCGGCCGCTCGCCCCCAAGCACCGCGTTCAGCCTGATCACCGGCAACCGCCGCCCGCGCACGCTCGCCAGCAGCGTGTCGCCAACCGCATCGATCCGCACCGCGTCCGATCCGACCGCCACGATCTCCTCGATCGCTTGGCGCGGTACGGCATAATGCTGGTCGCCCGCCTCGATGATGATCGCCGACAGGATCGCCAGCGTCAGCGGCACCTCGATCGTCGTGGTCAGGCCGCGCCCGGCGACATTGTCCAGCCGGATGCTGCCGCCGATCTGCTCGACGTTGGTGCGCACCACGTCCATGCCGACGCCGCGGCCCGACGTGGTGGTCGCCTCATCGCGGGTCGACAGCCCCGGCTCGAAGATCAGGTTGAGCCGCGCCCGCTGGTCGAGCGCGCCGAGCTCCGCCGCCCGCGCCGGCTCCTGCGCGATGCGCTTCGCCAGCAGCTTGGCGGTATCGATCCCCTGCCCGTCGTCGGCCACCTCGACGATGATGCGATTGCCCGACTGGCGCGCCACGATCGCCAGCCGCCCGGCCTCGGGCTTGCCCGCTCCCCGTCGCGCCTCGGGCGCCTCGATGCCATGGTCGATCGCATTGCGCACGATATGGACCAGCGGATCGCGCAACAGCTCGATCATCTCGCGGTCCAGCTCGACGTCGGCGCCGTCGATCGACAGCGACACCTTCTTGCCCAGCGCCGCCGCCGTATCGCGCACCAGCCGGGGCAGCGCGGAAAACAGCGAATCGATCGTCTGCATCCGCGTCCGCGTGACCGTGTCGCGCAATTCGGCGACGGTCATCGACAGGCGGTCGACTGCAGTCTCCAGCGTCGTATCGCCACTGTCGCGCAGCCGCCTGGCCAGCTCATTTCGCGCCAGCACCATCTCCGACACGCCGTTCATCATCCGGTCGAGCAGGTCGACCGACAGCCGGATGCTGCGCGCGGGCGCACGCGGCGCACTGGTGATCGGCACGACCACCGGCGCGAGCTCGGATGCCGGCCCGGTCTGCGCCTTCCCCTCCAGCGCGGCGAGCAGCAGGTCCTCGGCCGAATCGTCCAGCGCGGCGCCAGCGTCGATCGCCTCGACGATCTCGCCAATGCGGTCGACGATCGCCAGCACGGCATTGACCAGCGCCGGATCGGCGGCGCGTTCGCCCGACCGCACGCTCTGCAGCACGTCCTCGGCCGCATGGCTCAGCCGGGCGAGCCGCGGCAGGTCAAGGAAGCCGCAGCTTCCCTTCACCGTGTGGACGAAGCGGAAGATCGAATCGAGTCGTGCCCGGTCGGCGGGGTCCGCTTCCCACGCCACGATTTCGCCCGCCAGCGCGTCGAGCGTTTCGCGGGTTTCCGCGATGAATTCCTGCAGCAGATCGTCCATTGCCCGCCCGCCATGGGGCAGCGGCGGTAAATTCCGCGTTTATTGCCTCAATGGGGCCGCATCGTCGCGCCGAACAGCATCACATCCTCGGCCGGTGCGCTCACCAGCACGCGGCCGTTGGCCGATTTGACCATCTCATGCACCAGGAACGCGGCCGCCACGCGCGGCGTCACCGCCTCGGACGCGCGGCCATCGACCAGCGTGGAGCGCAATTCGTCGTCCAGCGTGATGCGCGGCCCCTCGGCCTTCATCACGATCTCGATCGCCGTGTCGCCGCTCTCGCTGCCGATATCCAGCGATCCGCCGCGTACCAGCGTGTCGCCGGCGATCATCGCCATGTTCAGCAGCACCTTGATCGCCGCCTTGGGCAGCATCGGCTCCTCGACCAGCCAGTTGACCTTCAGCCGCTTGGTCTCGCCGAACAGCCCCTCGATCGCCTGCTGCGCCTCGCGCGTGTCAACGGCCTCGCCGAACCCGCCTGCCGCGCCGAACGCCAGGCGGAAGAATTTCAGCTTGGCGGCGGACGTCCGCGCGCTTTCCGCCATCAGCTCCATGCACCGCTCGCGCATCTTGGGATCGGTCTCGTCGGCCAGCAGCTCCAGCCCGTTGTTCAGCGCGCCGATCGGCGACAGCAGATCATGGCACAGGCGGGAGCAGAGCAGGCTGGCGAAGTCGACGGGATCGATGGTCATGCGCGTTCAATGACGCAGCGGACTTTACCGCGCAATGGCAAGGGCAAGCGGATCGAAGCGGCCGTGCACCGCTCCGTCGCGCACCGCCTTCCACGCGGTGATGTCGATGCCTGCGACGATGATCCAGATGCTCCCGTCGGCGGCCGCGGCGGTGGCATCGGTGGCCGATGGCGTCGCCTGGCCCGACGGGTGCGAATGATAATGGCCGATCACCGCCGGCCCGCCCGCGCGCGCCGCGCGCAACGCGGCGAACAGCGCCGCCGGGTCCAGCTCGAAATGCGTCGCGGGCGTCGGATGGACATTGCGGCACACGACAAGCTGAGTCACATGGCCCGCGCAACCCAGCAACAACCCGCAGACCTCTTGGTCGCTTTGTGCCGCCCGCGAAATGATTTCGCCGGCCAGCGACCTTGAAAGATGCACCGTCTCACCCATCTAGGACACCTAATGGACCGGGGGGTTTCCATCATTCAAGCGACGATCGCACCGGCTGCCGATACATGGCGGCTCGACCGTGCGCTTGCCGATGCCGTGCCGACGCTGTCGCGCGAACGGCTGAAGGTATTGATCAACGCCGGCCAGGTCACGCGTGACGGTCTGGCAGTACGTGATCCTGCGCGTCGCGCCGCCGCTGGCGAGGTCTATAATGTGGCGGTGCCGGCCCCCACGCCGGCGCATAACGAGCCGCAGGACATCCCCTTGGTGGTCGCCTATGAAGACGAACATCTCATCGTGATCGACAAGCCTGCCGGGCTGGTGGTTCATCCCGCCGCGGGCAACCTCGACGGGACGCTGGTGAACGCGCTGCTGCATCATTGCGGCGGCTCGCTCTCGGGCATCGGCGGCGTGGCGCGGCCCGGCATCGTCCACCGCATCGACAAGGATACCTCGGGGCTGATGGTGGCGGCGAAGACCGATCGCACGCATGAGGGGCTGGCGAAGCAATTCGCCGCGCACACCATCGACCGGCGCTACAAGGCGATCGTCGGCGGCCGCCCGATGCCGCCCGCGGGAACCGTCGATGCGCCGCTCGCCCGCTCGCCGCACAACCGCAAGAAGGTGGCGATCGTCGCCGGCGGCAAGCGTGCCGTGACGCATTACCGCACCGAACATCTGCTGCGCGACGCGGCGCTGGTCGAATGCCGGCTCGAAACCGGCCGCACCCACCAGGTCCGCGTCCACATGGCCTCGATCGGCCACGCCTTGCTGGGCGACCCGGTCTATGGTAGAACAAAACCAGTTCATAAGCGTCAACTTGATGAACTTTCGTTCCGGCGACAGGCGCTGCACGCAGCCCGGCTGGGGTTCGTTCATCCGATCACAAGCACCGCTTTGTCGTTCGAAAGCGCGATGCCTGCAGACATGCAGGAACTGTTCAGTCAACTCGACGTATAGGGTGTAACCGCCTGCGCTGATCTGCGCGTGGCGTTCCCCGGAAAGGGAGATTAGGTACTCATGGCTAGCGGCAACGTCCCAGCGACGATCCCCGCTCTCGGCGGCGAGCAGAGCCTCAACCGCTATCTCGCCGAGATCAAGAAGTTTCCGATCCTGGCGCCCGAGCAGGAATATATGCTCGCCAAGCGTTTCCAGGAACATGGCGATCCTGAGGCGGCAGCTCAGCTCGTCACCAGCCACCTGCGTCTCGTCGCGAAAATCGCGATGGGCTATCGCGGCTATGGCCTGCCCGTGTCCGAGCTGATCAGCGAGGGCAATATCGGCTTGATGCAGGGCGTGAAGAAGTTCGAACCCGATCGCGGCTTCCGCCTCGCCACGTATGCGATGTGGTGGATCCGCGCCTCGATCCAAGAATTCATCCTGCGCTCGTGGAGCCTGGTGAAGATGGGCACCACCGCCGCGCAGAAGAAGCTGTTCTTCAACCTGCGCCGGATGAAGGCTCGTCTCGATGCGTTCGAGGACGGCGATCTGAAGCCGGAGGATCTGACCAAGATCGCGACCGATCTGGGCGTCAGCGAGGCCGACGTGGTCAGCATGAACCGCCGCATGGCGATGGGCGGCGACACGTCGCTCAACGTCTCGATGCGCGAGGATGGCGAGGGGCAGTGGCAGGATTGGCTGCAGGACGATTCGCCCCTGCAGGATCAGATCGTTGCCGATGCGCAGGAGGCTGAAGTCCGCCACGACATGCTCGTCAGCGCGATGGACAGCCTGAACGATCGTGAAAAGCACATCCTGACCGAGCGTCGCCTGACCGACGATCCCAAGACGCTCGAGGAACTGAGCCAGGTCTATGGCGTCAGCCGCGAACGCGTCCGCCAGATCGAGGTGCGCGCCTTTGAAAAGCTGCAAAAGGCGATGATGAAGGTCGCCGGCGAAAAGCGGCTTCTGCCGGCCTGACGGACACGGCCTGCCGGGGCGTCGATCGGTGCCCCGGCAGGACCGCCTGCCACTTACCGCTTGAAACCCCGCGCGCCGTCGCCCACCCCCGCCGCCAAGGACAGGTGACGACGAAACGATGTTGCGCGACATCAAGCAATTATACGCCGACTGCCTCGCCTTCGCGCTGGCACTCCCGATCCTGTTCTCGATCCCCGCGGTGCTCGAATTCGGCCAGCACGTGGTGGAGATCGACCTTGGCCTCTTCTCGCAGGGCTTCCGCGCCACCGCCGCGCTCGATCAACGCCGCCTGTCGCTGGGCTTCGCCAAGATCCTGGCGATGCTGCTGCCCTCCTATTGGTTCATCCGCTTCATGGCCTCCCGGCGCGACGCCGCCTGGGCCAAGAAGGTCGAGCGGCCGGCCGTGACCCTGTTCGGCATCCAGTTCGCGATCCTTGCCATGGTCCAGTGGCTCTCGCTGTTCGGGCCGCCGCCGGGCCTCGTTCTCGACCTTCCCTTCGCCTGGTGGGAATATGCCTCGCTAGCGCTGGGCGTGCTCGCCGCCGTACTCGGCATCTATCTTTCCGCATGGCGCGTGGCCTGGCCGCTGGGCAACACGGCGATCGGTCCGCTGCGCTCGATCGCGATCATGGCCGGCAGTTTCTGGCGCGCCGTGGTCTACATGATCGCCGGCTTCCTGCCGCTCGCCGCGCTGCATCAGGCGCTGAACATCCTCCCGGTCGGCGCGCCCGCGTGGGTCGTGTGGCTGGCGATGGTCCTTGACTCATTGGTGGTCGGCTTTCTCGCACTCGCCTCGACCGGCGCGATCTTCCTCGCCGCGCGCCACGCGGCCGAACGGCGGAACCTTGCCCTCATCCCGCGCTGATCGCTGCCGCGCATGAGCATCGCTGACCCTGTCCGCGCGCCCGGCCGGATCACCGCGATCGACGGCGTGCGCGGCTTCGCCGTTCTCGGCATCCTCCTGCTCAACATCGTCGCCTTCGCGATGCCGAGCTATGCCTATGTCGATCCCACCGTCTACGGCGGCAGCACCGGCGCCAATTGGTGGGCCTGGGCGCTCGCCTTCATCCTCGCCGACGGCAAGATGCGCGGCCTGTTCACGATGCTGTTCGGCGCCTCGACCCTGTTGATCGCCGATCGGTCGCTGCGCAGCGGCAGGTCCCCGGCCCGCATCCATTATGCGCGCATGGCGACGCTGTTCGCGATCGGGATGGTCCACGCCTATCTGATCTGGCCCGGCGACATTCTAGTGCTCTACGCCCTGTGCGGCGCGCTGGTGTTCGTCGCGCGCGACTGGCCCCTCCCCCGCATGCTCGCGATCGCTACCCTGCTGATCGCCGCCCCGCTCGTCACCGGCATCGTCGATCATGCGGCGGCCGAGCATTTCCGCGCGCTTGCCCTGTCGCCCCGCGCGTCCCCCGCAATCCTCGCCGAATGGGCCCACTATCAAGCGGAGATGGACAGCCTGCGCGCGACCGTCCCGGCGGAGTTGGCCGCCTTCCGCGGGGACTGGCAGCAAGTCACCGCGATGCGCGCAACGCTGGCGTGGCAGGCCCAGCGGCAGATCTTCCCCGATCTCGCCGCCGAGACAACCGGGCTGATGCTGCTCGGCATGGCGCTGTTCCGCAGCGGCTTCTTCACCGGCGACTGGCCCGCCCGGTGGACGCGCGCCGTGCTCCTGATCGGCTACGGCCTGTGCCTCCCCGCCTATGTCGCGCTGGCGCTCTGGATCAGCGCCTCGAACTTCGATCCGATCGTGCTGATGCTGGCGGAGCCGTTGCACCTCGTGCTCCTCCGCCCCGCCATGGCGCTCGCCCATGCCATCCTCATCATGGCGCTGATCACCCGCATTCCGACCGACTGGTTACCAATCCGGCTGACGGCGGCCGGGCGGATGGCCTTCACCAATTATCTCGCGACCAGCATCATCTGCACCCTCCTCTTCTACGGCTACGGCCTCGGGTGGTTCGGCTATCTCCAGCGTTGGCAGCTTTATCCTGTGGTCGCCGCGATTTGGGCGCTGATGCTCCTCTGGTCGAAACCCTGGCTCGATCGATTCGCCGCCGGCCCGCTCGAATGGGCGTGGCGCTCGCTGACGTTCGGGAAGCGCCAACCATTTCGTCGCCGGTCACCCTCCGACCAGCGCTCTTTTGCAAATTAGACGCAATTATAGTTGCGACCTGTTCTCATGAGCGATATGCACCTCTCAACGAAAGGTGCTCTTCATGGTCGTTTGCGTTTGCAATGCTATTCGTGAAACCCAGGTCCGCGAGGCGGCGCGCGCCGGCTCGACGACGGCATGCCAGGCCTATCGTTCGCTCGGCCGCCAGCCGAAATGCGGTCAATGCACGCCCTTCGCGCGAGCCATTATCGATGAAGAGCGTGCTGCTGCATAACATTCGCACATTCTAAAAACCGCGGAAATCCGCCAATTTTTGATTGCTGACCCTCCACGTCCCAAGGTAAGAACGGGAACGACATGGAGGTATTTCAATGAAGGGCGACCCGCGCGTCATCGAGTTTCTTAACGAGACGCTGAAGAACGAGCTGACGGCAATCAATCAATATTGGTTGCACTATCGCCTGCTCGAACATTGGGGCGTCAAGAAGCTCGCCGAATATGAGCGGCACGAATCCATCGACGAGATGAAGCATGCGGATTGGCTCGCCGAGCGAATTCTCTTCCTCGATGGCCTGCCCAATTTCCAGCTGCTCGGCCGCCTGCGCATTGGTGAGACCGTCGAGGAGGTGCTGAAGGCCGATCTCGCGATGGAGATCGAGGCCGTCGCCCAGCTGAAGGCCGCGATCACTTATTGTGAAGAGGTCAAGGACTTCGGCAGCCGCGACCTGTTCACCCGTATTCTCATCAGTGAGGAAGAGCATGTCGACACGCTCGAACGCCAGTTCGAGATGATCGAGCGCATGGGGCTGCAGAACTACATCCAGCTCAATGCAGAGGCTGACAAGCCGCACGGCTGATACGGTACAGGCGCCATCCCGCGGGTGGCGCCTGCCCTGTCCCGGCGCGCCACGCCGGCGCTCGCTCTAGCCAAATGCCGCGCCGCGGCGTCCTGCTATCCGATGATATTCGCCGGTGACGTCCGCCGCCCGAACCCGGCCGCCGACCGCCGCACCGGCGCCGGCCCCGCCTCGCGCTCCAGCAGCGCCAGCGTCTGGGTGAACAGCGGGCGCAGCGCGACCACATCCTCCAGCACGTCCTCCGGCGTATCGCGCGTTTCGACGCAGTCGCGCCCCATCGTCTCGATCCGCTCCGCCAGATCGGCCAGCGGCGCCGCGCCGAACTGCCGCGCCTCGCCCTTCAGCGTGTGCGCCGGGATTATCAGGCCGGCCGCATTCTTGGCGCGCATTGCCGCCTCGATCGCTGAAACCGACTTGATCCCGTCCTCGCGGAAATAGCCCAAGATGCGCTGGAATCCCGCCCCAAGCTCCGCCCTGGCCTTGGCAAAGGCTTCCCGGTCCACCAGGATTCCCGGCTCGAGTGACACGCTTGCTTCCCCCATTGTCGCATCTCGTGCGATCGTTGTTCGCCGCCCGGCCTAGGCCATCACGGTAAACAGCAGGTAAGCGTCAGCTACCGAACGGATTTTTGGGCGCGCGCAGCGTCAACCGGATCGGCACCGCGCCAAAGCCCAGGTCGCGCCGCAGCGAATTGACCAGATACCGCTCGTAGCTGGCCGGCAGCTGGTCCACGCGCGTGCCGAAGATGACGAAGCTGGGGGGGCGCGTCTTCACCTGCGTGACGTAGCGCATCTTGATCCGCTTGCCGCCGGGCGCGGGCGGCGGGTTCGCCTCGATCGCACGCTCGAACCAGCGGTTGAGTTCGCCCGTCGGCACGCGCCGCGACCACGCCTCGCGCGTCTCGAACGCGGCGCCCAGCAACTGGTCGATGCCGCGTCCCGTCATCGCCGACACGGTGATCAGCGGCACGCCCTTTACCTGGCTCAGGCCATCGCCCAGCGCCGCCTTGACGCCGTTGAACAGCGACGAGGGGTTGTCCGCGACATCCCATTTGTTCAGCGCGATGATCAGCGCGCGGCCTTCCTCCAGCACGCGGTCGGCGATGCGCAGGTCCTGCGACTCCAGCCCCAGCGTCGCATCGAGCAGCAGCACCACGACCTCGGCAAAATCCACCGCATGCAGCGCATCGGCGACCGACAATTTCTCCAGCTTGTCCTGGACCTTGGCGCGCTTGCGCATCCCGGCCGTGTCGATCAGCCGCACCGGGCGGCCCTGCCACTCCCAGTCGATGGCGATCGAATCGCGCGTGATCCCGGCCTCGGGACCGGTGATCATGCGGTCCTCGCCCAGCATCCGGTTGACCAGCGTCGACTTGCCGGCGTTCGGCCGCCCGACGATCGCCAGCTTCAGCGGCGCGGCGGGATCTTCCTCGTCCTCGTCGGGAACGTCCTCCTCGTCGCGCTCCAGGTACGGCAGCAGCGCCTCGAACAGGTCCGCGACGCCCTCGCCATGCTCGGCGGACAATTGCACCGGATCGCCAAAGCCAAGCGCCAGCGCTTCCAGCACGCCCTGCTCGCCCGACCGGCCCTCGGCCTTGTTGGCGACCAGCACGATCGGCGTGGTCGATCCGCGCAGCCAACGGCCGATCTCCTCGTCCAGCGGTACGATGCCGGCGCGCGAATCGATCATGAACAGCGCGACATCGGCCTGCGCCACGGCGGCCTCGGTCTGCATCCGCATCCGCCCGGGCAGCGACTGCGGGTCGTGATCCTCATAGCCCGCGGTATCGACCACGCGGAAATCGAGCCCCAGCAGGTGCGCCTCGCCCTCCCGCCGGTCGCGCGTCACACCGGGCCGGTCGTCGACCAGCGCCAGCTTCTTGCCGACAAGGCGGTTGAACAGGGTCGATTTGCCGACATTGGGTCGGCCAACAATCGCAACAGTGGGAAGACGTGCCATCACGTGCCCCTACAGCGCCCCGCCCGACAGCGGAAGCCGCAGCGTGCTGCTCGCAGGAGCCGGCATCACTGCCGGTCCCCGATCAGCGATAGGCCGACAGCCGCCCCTTCTGGTCAAGGACGTACATCGTCTGGTTGGCGACGACGGGCGACAGCGTGAACGGCGCGCCGTTGTCGATCGTCACCTGCACGCTGCCGTCGGCCGGCGACGTGCCGACCAGCTGCCCGCGCGAATTGGTCAGCCACAGCCGGTCACCGGCCAGCACCGGGCCGAACCAGGTATAAGGGCCCTTGCGCTTCTCGACATTGCGATAGGCCTGCAACTGGTTGATCCAGCGCACCTTGCCGTTGGCACGCGACAGGCAGACCAGCCGCGCATCATCGGTGACGATGAACAGCCACTCGCCGGCCAGCCACGGCGTCGTGATGCTGGCAAAATTCTGCTCCCACAGCCGCTGGCCGGTCGCGATCTCCACCGCCACCATGCGCCCGCCCTGCCCGACGGCATAGACGCGGCCGTCGGCGATCACCGGCTCGGCATCGATATCGGCAAGGCTCGACACCGACGTCGAGGAACTGGTGCGCGACAGTGCGTCCTGCCACAGGGTGCGGCCGTTCTCGTAGCGATAGGCGTTGAGCTCGCCCGAGGAGAAGCCCGCAACGATCGTGCCCGATGCGGCCGCGGGCGCCGCGACGCCGAACACGCCCTGCGTCTCGACGCTGGCGGTGGCCGTCCACACGACCTTGCCGTCATTCTGGTCGAGCGCGAACAACTGATTGTCCTGGCTCAGCACATAGACCTGGCCGTTGGCGACGGTCGGCGCGCCGCGCAGCGGACCGCCTGGCTTCGACCGCCATACGACGGCGCCATCGGTCGCGTTCAGCGCGACGACATCGCCCAGCCCGTCGGTCGCATAGACGCGCCCGCCGTCAAAGCTTGCCCCGCCGCCGAACAGCGCCGCCTTGTTGGCGTCGCCATCGGACAGCGCGGTGGTCCACTGGCTTGCGCCCGTCTCGGCGGAAAAGGCATGGACGTTCGCTTCCACGTCGACGACGAACACACGCCCTTCGGCGATGACCGGCGCCGCGCCCAGCCGCTGCCGGTTGGAGCCGCCGTTGATCGATGCCGTCCACACGCGCGCGGGCGATGCGCCCAGCGCCAGCTGGCCCATCGACTTGGCGGCATTGCCGCCCGGCTGAGCCCATTCGGTGTTCACCACTGCGGGCGGCAACAGCACCTGGACGCCGGCCAGCGACGGATCGACCTCCGCCGCGCTTTCGGCCACCAGGATCGGAACGCGGTTACCGACCGTCGGCGTCTTCTTGGGCGAACCCTTGAACACGCCGCAGGCGCTCAGCCCCATCAGCGCCGCGAGGGCGATGGGCGCGGCAATCGATCTCTTCATTGCTTCGTCACGTCCTCTTTCGTGCCTGCCTCGGCCGGCACGGCATCGACGCCCAATAGGCCCGCCATCTGAACTGCGCGTTGACGGATCGACGGCGGCACCTGCTCCGCCTGGGCGATCTGCCCGAACAGCCGACCCGCCAGGTCGCGCTTGTTCTGCTTCAGATAGGCCATTGCCACCAGTTCGCCGGCGCTACCGAAATACGGGTTCTCCGGCACCGCGATCGCGCGCAGCCGCTCGACCACCTGCTCGGGCTTCAGCGAATCATATTCCGCGCTCGTCTGTCGGATCAGCGCCAGGTCGCGGAACGGTTCTGCCAGCGACGTGTCGGATGCGATCGCGCCGAACTTGGCAGCCGCACCTTTCAGGTCGTCCTTCTGCAGCAGCAGGTCGGCCTCAGTGAACAGCGCCACCGCGCGATAGCCGGGCGCGCTGGAATCAGCGAGCTTGGCGAGCTCCGGCGACGCCTTGGCGGCATTGTTGGCCGCCAGTTCGTCCCAGACCAGCTGAAGCTGCTCGCCCTCGCGGCCGGCGGCTTCATTCTGCTGGTGGCGCCAGAACAGGTAGCCGGCAAAGATCGCCAGGCCCACCACCAGAAGAATGGCAATCGCCAACCCCCAGCGCTTCGCCAAAGCGGCCGCCTGCTCCTTGCGGAGTTCCTCGTCGACTTCACGCAGGAAGGCTTCGTTGTTTTGCGGCGTCAGCGCCACGGCTTACTCCAACTTGTCGGAAAGGCGGCGGACGATACGCTCACCGCTGGAAAAACAAAAGCGGCTCAGGATTTCGGAACGTAGATCTGGTCGGCGCCCGGAAATGCCCGTTGCCGCACCTCATCGGCATAGCTTGCGGCGCGTTCGCCGATATAGCCTGCCATGTCGCCATAACGCTTCACGAACTTGGGCACGCGCTCGAACATGCCCAGCATGTCCTCGGTCACCAATACCTGGCCGTCGCACTCCGCAGAGGCGCCGATGCCGATGGTGGGAATCGCGACCGAGCGGGTGATCTCCACCGCGATCGGCTCCATCACGCCTTCGATGACGATCGAGAAGGCCCCCGCTGCCGCAACGGCCTGTGCATCGCCGACGATCTTCTTGGCCTCGGCCTCCGACCGGCCGCGCGCGCCATAGCCGCCCAGCGCGTTCACCGCCTGCGGCGTCAGCCCGACATGCGCCATCACCGGAATGCCGCGCTCCGACAGAAATGCCACGGTGGGGGCCATCGCCGCCCCACCCTCCAGCTTCACCGCCGCCGCGCCGGTCTGCTTCAGCAGCCAGGCCGCGCTTTCGAACGCCTTTTCCGGGCTCGCCTCATAGCTGCCGAACGGCATGTCGACGATGACCATCGCATGATAGCTGCCGCGCACCACCGCGGCCCCGTGCGCCGCCATCATGTCCAGCGTGACGGGCACGGTCGAAGGAAGGCCGTAGATCACCTGACCCAGGCTGTCGCCGACCAGCAGCATGTCGCAATGCGGATCCAGGATCTGCGCCATGCGCACGGTGTACGCGGTCAGCATCACCAGCGGCTCCTTGCCCTTGCGCTGGCGCACGGCGGGAACCGTCACCCGCTTCATCGGTGTCGCCACCGGCGTTGCCCGGCTGGTCGAGCTGTCGATCGTGAAGGTCGTGGACATGATGGGCGCTTAGCGGGTTCGTGCCGGGCAATCCAGCGGCAGACCTCAGTTCCCCTGCGCTCCCTCCTGCGCCGCCTCCTGTCGGCCCGCGGCTTCCAGCGCCTGCTGGAAACCATCCGGCGAAAAACCCACCGCGATCACGTCATCGACGACGAGGATCGGGCGCTTGATGGTCGATGGGTGCTCCTGCATGATCCGCAGCGCCGTTGCCGCGTCCAGCGACGCGCGCTCCTCCTCGGGCAATTTGCGAAACGTCGTGCCCTGCCGATTGAGCACCCGCTCCCATCCATGCTGCGCAATCGCGCGGTTCAGCACGTAACCGTCGACGCCGTCGGTCTTCCAATTGTGAAAGCGATAGCCGACCGCCTGGCCGTCCAGCCACACCCGCGCCTTCTTCACCGTGTCGCAATTCGGAATCCCGTAAACCGTCGTCGCCATCATCACCCTCGTCACCTTCAGCAGCGCTGATAGCGGTTTGTGACCGCAAAAGCAGTCGGCGTTCTCGCGCGCCAGGTGCAGGCGCGGCAGGTTCGGCGAGGCATGGCTCTGAAGCGGCCGGAAACGCACCGTCAGCTTGCGACTGTCATGACGGTCACACCGGGCCTGCTTCGCCTGGCCGGGGGCTTGAACGCGGATTCGAGACTGCAGGACTATCCGCTAGCCTTCTCATCTCGCAACCCAGCAACCGGGGCGGCGCAGAAGGCAGGAAAATCCAGAAGATCACCAAGGCTTATGGAATTGGCGATGAGCGTGGGGTGTGGCGAATACCCGGCACGCCAGGCTTTGGGCTCGACCGGGTTCCGCGCGATACTCATGCTGAAGAGGCGCCGAGGATGCGGCGATCGGTTGTCGGGTCCGGCATGGAGCAGGTCACTTTGATATAAGATGACCGTACCCTTACGGGGCGCCGTCTGCACCAAATGGAACATCTCACTGAGCACATCGCGATGCTTATAAAGCCTCCATAATGTCCTTGGGCCCAGGTTCCGAATACTGAATTGCGAGTTCTTCCCCAAGATGAAGCGCATCAAATTCGGCTGATGCTCATCCCACGCGCTGGAAAATACGCGATCACGAAATTCGCCCCACGCCAAGGATGTCTTTCCTTGCCTGAGCATTCTCCACAGCTTCGCCAGGTTGTAGCAAAGGATGTAGGCATTACTTTTTACTCGAAACAGCTCCGTTAGCTCATGAGCCGTGGCGCCACGCCGCTCTTCGGCGCGGCCGTCCAAGTGCGTCCCCGGAATGAACACCGTCCCGCCTTGAGCCTCTGATACATCTGCCACGGCAGCAAAGAGACTGATTACACCGGCTGGATCACGGTGAACATATTGATGCGACGAGCCAATATAGCTGGTCAATGTGGTGACCTCCAGCAGCGGATGCGTCCGGGCACAATAGGTTGAGATGACGGGTTCAATGCGCTGCGCCAACATGGCGGCAAAGCTCAATACCGGCATCGTCGAAGGCAGAGAGCAAAAGTCGCGACGCACGTAACGATTGTCAGTCTCGCTGGCGAATGAGCCCCGGACACGGTCGGGATCCTCGATTGTTTGACGAATCAGTTCCAGGCCAACATCTGATTCCTCGTCCGACATCAGGTCCGTGAAGATGACGAAGCCCTCGCGGTTCATCACCGTCAGGGCTTGTTGAACGCAGGTGTCCGTCAGCTTGCCGTCTGCGTTCAAGGTAGCGGGCACTTCAAACAAGGACATGTCATTGCGGGTCTCTAACTTCATGTCCGCTGCCTCATTTTGATCCGGCGTTCGCCTCACAACCCACCTTTTCGGTACACTCATGCCTGATGTGTCGAAGACTGTGGGCCAACTCATGGCGACGCGGTAAATCACGTTATCGGGGACGGCGCGGCGCCATGGGGGTGCGTCACCGGCCGACGGCGAATGCTGCCGCCGCGACGGCGGCTGCGGTGGCGACCTGCGCGACGATCCGATTGCGGTGCCGGCGCGCATCCATGCTCGTGGGCAAGTCGGTACGCGCAAGCTCCGACTTCGGTCCCCATTTGAAGCTGAGGAGCCAGCCGAGGGGTGAGCTTCGCACGATCAACAGGTCGATCATCTGCGAACCCGGCCGCGCGCCCATCTCCTGCTTGTAGCCGCTATCGCCAACGCCCAGGTCTACCGTCTGGACACCCTGACCGGCAGCCCACTGAAGCTGGCGATATGTGACGATCTTGCCCGGCCGGGCCGCTGCGAAGCGCTCGTCATAGCTGCTGGCGATGCTGTACTGACGCTCCCCTGCCCGAAGATCGAAGGAAAAGGCTGCCGGCTCCCCGCCGACGGTCAGGATGGTCGCGGAGAGAGCCTCCGCAATTTGGGGATCGCTGACTGCACGGCGCCACAGCGCGCATTGACCAGCCGCGAGAAACTGAGCGCCCCTGCCATCGCTTCTTCGGCCGACCCAGCTATTCGCCTCAATCGCAGCCAGCGCCTCAAAGACGCCTTCGTTCCAGGCGGACCCGGTGACGAAGCGAACGTGAAGCTCTCCCTTTTTCGCCAGTTGCCGCTCGTAGTTTTCCAGGCGCCGGCGTGTCGATTTTCTCGGCCAGCCGCCGCTATCGATCTGATCGCGCAGGCTAAGTACGAAGGTCTTCCCGAGCGTCCGAACCAGAACCGTCCAGCCCGAGCGGACCGCGGCCTGTTCCAGCATCGCGACCGCCAGATCTTCTCTTAGCACCGGACCCACCCGCCACACCGGCGAGAGTGCCCGGCGCGCTCGCGGCGCTGACAGCAACGCCTGTAGCTCGGCCGGCTGAGCATCCGCGGCCACAGCGATGGAGCGGAACGGCCAGTAACTGCCCGGGACGGCGCGGATGCCCATCAAAGAAGGCCCAAGGCCGGCAAAGGGTATGGCAGCGACCGTGCTGCCGTCCGGCCGCATCGCCAGCACCGTCCGGGCATCAGTCGCATTGGCCGCCTTGAACCAAGCCGCGCCCATGAAGCAGGCCCCGGACCAGAGTCGCGACGCCGGTGCGTCCAGCTTCGGCGAAATTCCGTGGGCGACTTCGACCCGAATGTCGGCTTCCGGTACGATGCGGCGTTCTACCACGTGATGCTCCCTAACATCGCCGAATAGAATGAGAATCAATAAGATTGCGCTAAGGATGTCGTCGTATGTTTGGTCGCGCGCATCCCTACTCTCCGCCGCCGCAGCTGTCCCAAGCGCAATTCCGCAAGCAAAAAAAGCTAAGGGCTAGGTTCCGGTCATAGCTGTCATCAGATCAAATGACCGATGTAGCAAGACAATCGTCAGCCGGAGCGAGCGCTATTCGGGCGGTGAAGCGCCGGTACTTACGTCAGCGTCGTATCAGCCGCATGGGGGATCATGCCTCGCGCTCCGCTTGCAGGACCAGCGCGACAACATGGTTTCCACGGCAAATATCCGCTAAGGTCCCGGGGTGTCGAAACGCTGCCCGTCGCAGGACGGGAATGCGGCCGGCGCCCCGCACAGTTGCCTTCTGTTAGGAACTTGTCGGTAGGACGTGTTCGGGGCGAAGGTGATGAGGGGGAAGTTGGGGCAGGTGGCGAACGTGAGGGCATTTCTGTGCGCGTTGCTGCTGTTGGTCGCCAGCCTCCTTCCGCAGGGTGCCGCAGCGACAAAGATCGACCTGTTGCGCACCGCCTGCGTCACCAGCCTGCCCGACGGCACCACGCCGCAGGACATCGCCGCTGCGCCCTATGCCTGTGGCGACCGGGCGGACACGCGCCAGCACGAATGGATATGGCTGCGCCTCGATCACAAGCTGCTGAACGGGCTCGCCCCCGGCTGGCACTTGCTGGTCGATCAGACCCGCTTCGACAAGATTTCGGTGCTGGTGGTCGACCGCCACAGCACGCGGCGATCCACCTGGTCGGCCGGCGAACTGGGGGAAAATTGGGCGGCGGGCGGCTTGCTCAGCTTCCCCGTGGCAAGCGCCGGGTCGGACACCCGCGCGCTGTATCTCGGCTTTCGCAAGCTCGACACGCTGTCCTTGATGCGCAAGGTCGTGGCCGTCTCGCCCGATACTGCGTTTCGCGACGATGCGCGCTGGCTGATCCTGATGGGGCTGTTCACCGGCGCCCTGCTGTCGGCGCTGCTCTACAATGCCGTGATCCATGCCGGGCAACGCTATGCCTTTCAGCGCTGGTACCTGCTCTGGCTCACTGCGGCGCTCGCTTATGGTCTGACATGGACCAACATGGCCGCCTTCGTCTTCCCGTGGCTGGTCGGCCCGACGGCGGTACGGCTCGATTTCACCCTCGTCGGCCTGATGGTCGCGGCGGGCAACATGTTCTTCTTTGCGGTGATCGAACGGGGCATGCTGCCGCGGCCGCTGGTGGTCGCGGGCCGGTCGCTGGCGCTCGCCGGCGCGGTGCTCGGCCCGCTCGCCGCGGCCGACATGTTGCTGCCGCCCATCATCACCGATCGCCTCTTGAACTATGCCATTGCAGCAACCGGCGTGACCGTGGCGCTGTCGTGCTGGATCGCGGTCCGCCGCGGCAGCCGCGTCGTCTGGTTCTACATGGTCGGCTGGGGCCCGGTGATCTGCGTCTTCCTGGCGCGGCTCGCCCGCAACCTGGGCTTCGCGCCGCAAAATGATTTCGTCGATATGGCGACCTTCGCCGCGCTGGCGTTCGAGGGGCTGATCCTCTCGCTGGCGATCGCCGACCGCTTCCGGATGCTTCGACAGGAGCTCGAACTGTCCCGCCAACGGCGAGAGATCGTCCAGGCGGAGGCGAATGCGCTGCGCACCGCGGCGCGCACCGACTTCCTCACCGGCCTCGCCAACCGCGCCGCCTTCAAGGACGAGGCGGAGGAACTGATCTTCGCCGGCTCGCCGTTCACCTTGTTCCTGATCGACGTCGATTACCTGAAGCATACCAACGACCGCGTCGGCCACGCCGGCGGCGACATCCTGCTGCGGGAGATCGCGCGCCTGCTCTCGACCGGTGTCGCGCAGGTCCCGGGCGCGCAGGTCGCCCGCATCGGCGGCGACGAATTCGTCATCCTGTGCCCGGGCGGCGAGGCATGTGAAACCGTGCTCGCCCGCGCCATCGCCGCGATGCAGGGCGCCCCGTGGCATTTCATGGGGGAGGAGCGCACCATCTCGCTCAGCGTCGGCTCGGCACGCTATCCCGAAGATGCGACGACGCTCGACCTCCTGTACCAGAACGCCGACCTCGCGCTCTACAATGCCAAGCGGCTCGGCCGGATGCGCTATTACCGCTACGATCCGCTGCAGCGCGCGCTACGCGACCTCCAGGTCGAATTCAGCAACGACGCCCACCGCGCGCTGGAGCGCGGCGAATTCGCGCTCCACATGCAGCCGATCGTCACCCTCTCCTCGGGCGCGGTCTGCGGCTATGAGGCGCTGCTGCGGTGGGATCATCCCGAATATGGCATGATCACGCCCGAGCGGTTCGGCGATGTCCTCGTCGCGGAACGGATCGGGCTGCTGATCCAGGAGCGTGTGCTCGATCTCGCGCTGGGATGGATCCGTCGTCACGGCCCGTCGATCGGCACGCTCAGCGTCAATTTCACCGCGGCGCAGCTCGTCGGCCGGCGCGCCGCGGATCGCGTGCTCGAACGGCTGCGCTATCACGATGTCTCGCCCTCGCTGCTGTGCATCGAGGTGACGGAGGGCGTGATGCTGGATCGTGGCGCTGATTCGATCCTCGCCAATCTGCGCACCCTGCACGAGGCGGGCATTGCCATCGCGCTCGACGATTTCGGCACCGGCTACGCCTCGCTGGTCCACCTGCGCCAGATGCCGGTCGATCGCATCAAGATCGACCGCTCGTTCATCGCCAGCATCGACGAACGCGACGGCGGGACGCTGGCGATCGTGCGTGCGATCATCGGCATGGGCCGCGGTTTGGGCAAGGTCGTGGTCGCGGAAGGAATCGAGACGGAGGCACAGGCCCACCGCCTCCGCCTCCTCGGCTGCCACGTCGGCCAGGGCTTCTACTACGCGCGCCCCGCGCCCGATCCCGTGCCACAGCAACGCGAGCTTGCCGCCATGGCATGCCCGACGATCAAGATCGCCGCGGTGGAAGCCTGAACCCCGCGGCTCCTACCGCCGGGGCTACCATCTACACCCGGCGCAGCGACGCCGACCGCACGGGGATCATTCCCACTCGATCGTCCCGGGCGGCTTGGACGTATAATCATACGTCACCCGGTTGATGCCCTTCACCTCGTTGACGATCCGCGTCGACACCCGCGGCAGGAACCCGCCCGGGAACTCGAACGCCTGCGCCGTCATGCCATCGGTGGAGGTCACCGCGCGCAGTGCCAGCACGCTTTCATACGTCCGCCCGTCGCCCATCACGCCGACCGAACGGACCGGCAGCAGCACCGCGAACGCCTGCCAGATCGCGTCGTACAGCTCCGCGTTGCGGATCTCCTCGAGGTAGATCGCATCGGCCTTGCGCAGGATGTCGCACCGCTCCTTGGTCACCTCGCCCGGGATACGGATCGCGAGGCCCGGCCCCGGGAACGGATGCCGGCCCACGAAGACGTCGGGCAGCCCCAGCTCACGGCCAAGCTCGCGCACCTCGTCCTTGAACAGCTCGCGCAGCGGCTCGACCAGCTTCATGTTCATCCGCTCGGGCAGGCCACCGACATTGTGGTGGCTCTTGATCGTCACCGACGGCCCGCCGGTGAAGCTGACGCTCTCGATCACGTCGGGATACAGCGTGCCCTGTGCCAGGAACTCCGCCCCGCCGATCTTCTTCGCCTCGCTCTCGAACACCTCGATGAACGTCTTGCCGATGAACTTGCGCTTGGCCTCGGGGTCAGTGACGCCGGCCAACCCGTTCATGAACAGCGCCTCGGCATTCACGTGCACCAGCGGGATGTTGTAATGGCCGCGGAACAGGCTGACGACCTGATCGGCCTCGCCCGCGCGCAACAGGCCATGGTCGACGAAGACGCAGGTCAGCTGGTCGCCGATCGCTTCGTGGATCAGCACCGCCGCGACCGCCGAATCGACCCCGCCCGACAGGCCGCAAATCACCTTCTTCTGGCCGACCTGCTCGCGGATCTCCGCGATCTTGGTCTCGCGGAACTCGGCCATCGTCCAGTCACCGGCCATGCCGCAGACGTGACGCGCGAAATTCTTGATCAGCCGCGCGCCGTCCGGCGTGTGCACCACCTCGGGATGGAACTGCATGCCGTAGAACTGGCGGCTCTCGTCGGCGATGATCGCGAAGGGCGCACCGGGCGACGTCGCAACCGGCACGAAGCCGGGCGCCAGTTCGCTGACATGGTCGCCATGGCTCATCCACACCTGATGCCGCTCGCCCTCGCGCCACAGGCCGTCGAACAGGCCGCAGCCGCTCTCCACCTCGACGAATGCCTCGCCGAACTCGCCGGCATAGCCCTTCTCGACTCGCCCGCCGAGCTGCAGGTTCATGACCTGCTGGCCATAACAGATGCCCAGCACCGGCACGCCGCTGTCGAACACCGCCTGCGGGGCGCGGGGGCTTCCCTCGTCGACCACCGACGCCGGGCCGCCCGACAGGATGACGCCGCGCGGCTTCATCCGTGCAAAGGCTTCTCCGGCCGACTGGAAGGGAGCGATCTCGCTGTACACACCCGCTTCACGGACGCGACGCGCGATAAGCTGCGTCACCTGGCTGCCGAAGTCGATGATGAGTATGCTGTCGAGCTGTTCCATGGCGGGCCTGTAGCGATCCCGCGGCGCGCGCGAAAGAGGGACAAACCCGAAGACGTGCCGCCCCTGCCCCTCACATCGTCGGTCATGCCCCCAAAGCAAAAGGGGCGCCCCGGCAAACCGGAACGCCCCCTTTCTTTGGATCGGATGATCGGCGCGATTAGGCGGCCTGATCGAAATCCTCATCGGTCATGACCGGACCCGAGTCCTGGCCCTTCGCCGAAACGTCGCGGTCGACGAATTCGATGATCGCCATCGGCGAGGCGTCGGACGCACGGATGCCGGCCTTGATGATGCGGGTGTAACCACCGTTACGGTCGGCGTAGCGCGGTGCCAGCACATCGAACAGCTTCACCAGCTGCGCGTCGTCGAGCAAGCGAGCATGCGCGAGACGACGGTTCGACAGGCCGCCCTTCTTGCCCAGCGTGATCAGCTTCTCGATGTACGGGCGAAGCTCCTTCGCCTTGGCGAGCGTGGTGGTGATCTGCTCGTGCTTGATCAGCGCTGCCGACATGTTGCGGAACAGGGCAGTGCGGTGGGCCGAGGTCCGCTGAAGCTTACGGCCGCCTACGCGGTGACGCATGATATGTCCTTCTCTCGTTCGTCAGGGGGCCGTTTGGTCCCCATCAAAGTGATCCTTTGATGGTTGCCCTCCGGTACCCCGGGACAGGTGGGACGTGGGGCCACCCGATGTACGTCGCCCCGGCGTGGTGCCGAGGCCCCGGTAACTTTCTTGCCGGGGCGGCGTGGTCGAGCCACGCCGTCGGTCGGGATCGGCATTGCCGACCCGCCGGCCGGGCCTGTCCTGTCTCCGGCGCAGCCACGCTGCGCCGGTGCAGGATCAGCCCATGATTTCCTGCTCGAGCTTCTTGGCCATCTCTTCGATGTTCTCAGGCGGCCAGCCCGGGATTTCCATGCCCAGACGCAGGCCCATCGACGACAGCACTTCCTTGATCTCGTTCAAGGACTTGCGGCCGAAGTTCGGCGTGCGCAGCATTTCCGCCTCCGTCTTGCCGACCAGATCACCAATATAGATGATGTTGTCGTTCTTGAGGCAGTTGGCCGAGCGAACCGACAGTTCGAGCTCGTCGACCTTCTTGAGCAGGTAACGATTGATCTGCTGCGTGTCGCTGACCGGCTCTGCGCCGGCTGCGGGTGCCGCCACGCCGACCGGGGCCGAACGGGTAACCGCCGAATCGTCGAAGTGGACGAACAGCGCCAGCTGGTCCTGAAGGATGCGGCCGGCATAGCCCAGCGCATCTTCCGGGGTGACCGTGCCGTCGGTTTCGAGCGTCAACGTCAGCTTGTCATAGTCCAGGTCCTGGCCAACGCGGGTCGGATCGACCTTGTAGCTGACCTGGCGGACCGGCGAATACAGCGCGTCGACCGGGATCAGGCCGATCGGCGCATCGGCCGGGCGGTTCACGGTCGCCGGGACATAGCCCTTACCGGTGTCGGCGGTCAGCTCCATGTTGAAGGTCGCGCCTTCATCCAGGTGGCAGATCACCAGTTCCGGGTTCATGACTTCGATGTCACCGGAAACGGCGATGTCGCCCGCCTTCACTTCGGCCGGGCCGGTTGCCGACAGCTGCAGACGCTTGGGGCCTTCGCCCTGCATCTTGAGGGCAATCTGCTTCACGTTGAGGACGATGTCGGTGACGTCCTCGCGCACGCCGGCCAGGCTCGAGAATTCGTGCAGCACGTTCTCGATCTTGATCGACGTGACCGCTGCGCCCTGCAGGCTCGACAGCAAAACGCGCCGCAGCGCGTTGCCGAGCGTCAGGCCGAAGCCACGCTCCAGCGGCTCGGCCACGAAGGTCGCCTTGCGCTTGCCATCGCCGCCCTTCTTCTCGAGCGCGTTGGGCTTCTTAAGTTCCTGCCAGTTCTTTGCGTTGACGGACAAGGCTCGTGTCCCCTGATGTTGGGCCAGTCGTGGGG